>WNGN01000239.1_pt1 | contig 36061 bp, 34 predicted proteins | sample 5400561 | NCBI WGS metagenome assembly WNGN01 (sample SAMN13153379, study PRJNA577476) | soil metagenome | isolation source: 115 cm soil or saprolite under Garry oak tree replicate 2 | place: USA:California | collected 2016-06-15 | reverse complement strand
GCGCTGCTCGCCGCGCGCCGCAACAAAGCGGCGGTGGACGGGCAGGACTTCGAGGACGCGAAGGACAAGGTGATGCTCGGACTCGAGCGGAAGAGCCGCGTGCTCTCCGACGAGGAGCGGCGCTTGGTCGCCTATCACGAGGCGGGCCACGCCCTGGTCGGGCTCACCGTTCCGGACGCCGATCCGCTCCACAAGGTCACGATCATTCCGCGCGGCCGGGCGCTCGGCCTCACCGCCTATCTGCCCGAGGAGGAGCTGCACAAGTACACCAAGCGCTCGATCGAATCGCGGCTGGCCATGGCGTACGGCGGCCGCGTCGCCGAGGAGCTGGTGTTCGGGCCGGAAAAGGTGACCACCGGCGCGGCGCAGGACATTCAGCAGGCCACCAACATCGCGCGGCGCATGGTGACGCAGTTCGGCATGAGCGCGGTGATCGGTCCGATCGCGGTGGGGGATCGCGAGCAGGAGATCTTCCTGGGCCGTGAAGTCGTACAGCGCCGGGAAATCTCCGATCGCACCGCGCAGATCGTCGACGAAGAAGTGAAGAACATCCTCACGCGCGCCTACAGCGACGCGACGCGCATTGTGACCGAACGGCGTGCTGCGCTCGACCGGCTCGCCGCCGCGTTGCTGGAGCGCGAGACGCTGGAGCGCGAGCAGGTCGAGCTGGTGATCGCCGGCCGGCCGCTCCCGCCGTACGTGCCGCCTCCCCCGCCGCAGCGCACGGAGGAAGGTGAAGCTGCAGACACGGAGAAAGCGCAGGCGCGCGCCAGTGGCGGCATCTTGCGCAATCCGCCGCCTGAGCCCGCCGGGGCGTGAGCGCTCCTCCCGCCGCCGACCTTTCGAAGCTTCGGATCAATCGCGACGACCCACCGCCCGCGGTCAAGCGAGCGCTGGGTCGCGTGCTGTGGCTCACGGGCGCTGCGGCGCTCATCATCGCCGTCGTTGTGATTGTTGCGCGCGGCGGCTCGGCCGTCCCCGCGCAGGTGGTGACGGTCACGCCATCGGGCGGCGAGGGGACGGCGAATCGAGGCGGCGGCGGGGCGGTGGCAGTCGTTGCGAACGGTTACGTCGTCGCGCGCACGAAGGCTGCGGTCTCCGCCAAAATCCCGGGCCGGCTCGCCCAGCTCAACGTGAGTGAGGGCTCCAGCGTCCAAAAAGGCGATATCCTCGCGCGGCTCGATAACGCCGACTATGCCGCGGCGGTGGGGCAGGCGGAGGCGGGCCTCGCGAGCGCGAAAGCGACGTTGATCGAGGCGCAGTCCGATCGGGATCAGATGCAGCGAGACTACGTGCGGGTGCGGGACATCCACGCGCAGAATCCCAATCTCGTGTCACCGCAGGATGTCGAGAACGCAGACAGCCGCGCTCGTCAGGCCGAGGCGCGCTTCGGCGCGCAGTCGGCACGGGTCGATGCGGCGGCGGCAGCGCTCCGCGTGGCTCAGGCGAATCTCGAAAACACGTACATCCGCGCGCCGTTCAGCGGCACGGTGCTGCGCAAAGAGGCGGAGGTTGGCGAGGTCGTCGCGCCGTCCGTCGGCGGCGGGTTGACACGCGGCGCCGTCGTGACGATGGCCGACCTCGCGACGCTCGAGGTCGAGGTGGACGTCAACGAAGCGTACATCGCGCGCGTGCAGAATGGCCAACAGGCGCGCATCACGCTCGACGCCTATCCCGACACCGCATTCCGCGGCGCGGTGCGGCAGATCATCCCGACGGCGGACCGCCAACGCGCCACCGTGCAGGTGAAGGTGTCGATCCTCGATCGCGACCGGCGCATTCTCACCGAGATGGGCGCGAAGGTCGAGTTTTTGGGAGCGGCCTCCCCTCAACAGGCGACCGCAAGGCCAAGAGTCATCGTGCCGGCCGACGCGGTCCGATCCGAGAACGGCCGCGACGTCGTGTGGATCGTCCGTGACGGACGGTTACAAAGACGTGACGTTGACGCAGGTCCGGTCAGTGGTAATTTCCGCGAGATTCGTTCTGGATTGTCCGGCGGCGAGCAACTCCTCGTGGGTGGGATTGAAACTCCCAAAGAGGGCCAGCGCGTAAAAGTAGGACCGTAGACACCACGCACGCACGACGCACCACGCACCTCAGACCAGGACTCTCATGGCCTTAGTCGAGATTCGCGACGTCTACAAGTCGTTTCAACGTGAAGAACAGCGCATCGACGTCTTCACCGGGCTGACGCTCGACATCGAGGCGGGCAGTTTCACCGCGCTGATGGGACCGTCCGGCTCCGGCAAGTCGACGCTCCTCAATCTGATCGCCGGCCTCGACAAGCCGACGCGCGGCACGGTGCGGGTGGCCGGCGCTCCGGTCAGCGAAATGTCACCCAGCCAGCTCGCGGCCTGGCGCGCGCGCAACATCGGCTTCGTGTTCCAGTCGTTCAATCTGCTGCCGGTGCTGACCGCCTATCAGAACGTCGAGCTGCCGCTGTTGCTCACCCGCCTGTCGGGCAAGGAACGGGTGGAGCGCGTGCGGCTCGCGCTCGATGTCGTGGGCCTCGCCGATCGCGCCGATCACTATCCGCGCCAGTTGTCCGGCGGGCAGGAACAGCGTACGGCAATTGCGCGCGCCATCGTCGCCGACCCCACGGTCATGCTGCTCGACGAGCCCACCGGCCAGCTCGACGCCAAGAGCTCGCAGGAGGTGCTGACGCTGCTGCAGCGCCTGAACAACGAGTTCAACAAGACGATCATCATCGTGACGCACGACGCCCATGCGGCCGAGCGCGCCAAGATGGTACTGCACCTCGAGAAGGGTGACCTCATCGAGAGACCGCGCGCGACCGCGGCGGCCATGCGGTGAAATACCTCAGGCTGGTCCTCGCCAACCTCGGCCGCCACAAGCTCCGAACGGTTCTGACGATCCTGAGCGTGGCGCTGGCGTTGTTCCTGTTTGCCTCGCTGCGCAGCGTGACCACCACGCTCGCCGCCACGGCGCAGCTCGGCGGCGCGCGCCGGCTGGTCACGACGAACGCCACGGGGATCGTGTTCGTGCTGCCGCTCGCGTACGGCAACCGCATCAAGGCGTTGCCGGGCGTGACGGGGCTGTCCTGGGCCAACTGGTTCGGCGGCCGCTACGGCGACGGCAAGAGCTTCTTTGCGAATTTCGCAGTGGACGCGGAGTCGTATCTCAAGATGTATCCCGAGTTCATCATTCCGGCCGACCAGAAAGAGGCGTTCTTGCGGGACCGCACCGGCGCGCTGATCGGCAGGCGCCTGCTGCGGCAGTTCGGGTGGAAGGTAGGGCAGAACGTGACCCTGCAGGGCACGATCTTCCCGGGCGAGTGGACGTTCACCGTGGACGCGGTCTACACGCCGAGTGATCCGTCGCTCGGCGACGACGCCCTGGTCTTCCATCACGAATACTTCGACGAGCGGATCGGCCGGGCCGGTATCGCGGGCTGGTACATCGTGGAGATCGACGACCCGGCGCACGCGCCGCAGATCGCCAAGGCCATCGATGACATGTTCCGCAACTCGAGCGCGCCGACCAAGACCGGCACCGAGAAAGAGTTTCAGGCGAGCTTCGCGACGATGTGGGGGAACGTGAGCTTCCTGATGAGCACGATCGGCCTCGCCGTCGTGTTCGCGATTCTCCTGGTCACGGCCAACGCGATGATGATGAGCGCGCGGGAGCGCACCGGTGAGATTGCCGTGCTCAAGACCGTCGGCTTTTCCGACCGCCTGCTGTTCGCGCTGGTCATGGTGGAGGCCGGCGCGATGGCACTCACCGGCGCGGCGATTGGACTGGGCGGTGCGAAGCTTCTCTATCCGGCCATCAACTTCAACGGCGCGGGTTTCCTGCCGGGATTCAAGGTGGCGTCGAGCACGCTGCTCGTTGGCGCGCTGATCGCCGTCGGGCTGATGCTGGCGAGCGGCCTCGTGCCTGCGCTGCGCGCCGCGCGGCTCCCGGTCGTCCAGGCGCTGCGGCACGTCGAATGATTCCCATCGTCTACAACGTTCGCAGCGTGGTGCGCCGTCCGGTGTCGACGACGCTGACCGCGCTCGGCGTCGGCCTGGTCGTTGCTGTGTTCATCGGCATGCTCGCGCTCGCGAACGGCTTCCGCGCCGCGCTGGCGAAAACCGGCTCGAACACGAATGCGATCGTGCTGCGCAAGGGCGCTGATTCGGAGCTGTCCAGCGGGTTGGGGCGCGACGTCGCCAGCATGATCGCGGCCGATCCGCATGTGGCGACGGGGGCGGACGGCCGGCCGCTCGTCTCGCCCGAGGTGTACGTCTTGATTCCGCTCGCGAAGTCGTTCGACACGACGCAGATCGCGAACGTGGTGGTGCGTGGCGTGAGCGATCAGGCCTGGCAGGTACGTTCGAACGTGAAGCTCACGGCCGGCCAGCGGCCTACCTCGGGGCGACCGGAGGTCTGCGTAGGAAGCCGGCTCACCAAGCGGTTTCCGCATACCGGCGTGGGGCAGACGCTCCATTTCGCCGGTCGAGACTGGACTGTCACGTGCCAGTTTTCCGCCGCCGGGTCGGCGTTCGAGTCTGAGGTCTGGGGAGAGAACGAGCAATTCATGCCCGTGTTCCGCGGCGAGGTCTTTCAGTCTATTACGTTCAGGCTGAAGGAGCCCGCCACGTTTGAGGAGGCGCAGCGCGCGCTACAGGCGGACAAGCGCATGACGGTCGATGTGCATCGCGAGTCTGAGTTCTACGCGCAGCAATCGCAGCTCCTGGGCAACATCCTGACCTTCCTCGCGATCATGATCACGGCGATCATGGCCGTGGGAGCCGTCTTTGGCGCGATCAACACGATGTACGCCGCGATCGCGTCGCGCGCGCCGGAGATCGGTGTGCTGCTCACCCTCGGTTTCAAGCCGTGGACGGTTCTCGTGAGCTTCCTCGCCGAATCCGCCTTCATCGCTATCATCGGTGGCTTTTTGGGCGGCCTGTTTGCGCTGCCGCTCAATGGCATCGTCACCAGTACGACGAACTGGTCGAGCTTCAGCGAGATCGCGTTCAGTTTCCGGGTCACTCCGTTTCTGTTGCTGGCCGGCCTGGTGTTCGCCGTCGTGATGGGCGTCGTCGGCGGTTTCTTCCCGGCGCTCCGCGCGGCTCGACTGCAGGTGGTCCAGGCGCTGCGGTGAACGTCACCGCGCTCGACGCGCACACACCGGAAGCGGTGCGCGCGGCGCTCGCGGCTCGTGGTTGGGAAGCGCAGCCCGCGTGGTTCGCGGCGGTGGGCATCCAGCAGCTCGTTGTTCTCATCGAGGACATCACCGAGGCGGAGCGCGAAGCGCTCGTGCACTGGAGCGCCAAGTCGGGGGGGGGCGCCGACGTGCTGACCGGCACCGGCTGGGCGCTCGTCGCCGGCGCCGCGAGCCGCATCGCGCCGCTCGCGCGCTACGACCGCGCGCCCGCCGAGCTCGCGCGACTCGCGCCGGCTCTGGGTCGCCTGCTCGCCGCGCGCGCCGAGCCGCCGCGCTCCTGGGCGATCCGCGGGGCCGAGTTGTCGCTCCAAAGCCCCGTGATCATCGGCATTGTCAACGTCACGCCGGACTCGTTTTCCGACGGTGGGCATTTGCCGTCCGTTGAGGCCGCGATCGAACACGGCGCACGGCTCGCGGCCGACGGCGCACGTCTTTTGGATATCGGCGGTGAGTCCACCCGTCCCGGCGCCGCCGCGGTCCCCGTCAAAGAGGAGATCGCGCGAGTGGTTCCCGTCATCGCGGGCCTCGCGAAGCGTGGACTTGGCCCGATCTCCGTGGACACCCGGAAGGCCGAGGTGGCACGGGCGGCGCTCGACGCCGGTGCGGCCGTGATCAACGACGTTTCCGGCCTGCGCTTCGATGCCGGGCTGGCGGCGGTCGCGGGCGACGCACAGGCCGGGGTGATTCTCATGCACATGCGCGGCACGCCGGATACGATGGACGACCTGGCCAAGTACGGCCACGTCGCGGCCGAGGTCGCTGCGGAGCTGGGAGGGATGGCCGAGCGGGCGGAGCGGGCGGGGCGGGCGGGAATCGCCCGGGAGCGCATCGTCGTGGACCCCGGGTTCGGGTTTGCCAAGACGGCGACGCAGAACCTTCGGCTGCTCGACGAACTGGCAACGATCGTCGCGCTGGGCTATCCTGTAGCCGTCGGCGTGTCGCGGAAGCGGTTTTTGGGTGCCGCGACGGGGCGACCCGTGGAGGACCGCGATCGCGCCACGGCCGTCGGCTGCGCCCTCGCCTGGGAGCGGGGCGCGCGGCTGTTCCGGGTTCACGACGTCGCATTGACACGTGAAGCCCTTGCACTGGCGAGCGCTACGACCAATCCAACGTGAACGTAGACGCCTTCAAGTTCATGTCCCCGCGGCTGTGGCCGGATCTGTTCGAGATCCTGCTGGTGTCGTTCGTCATCTACAAGTTCCTGCTCTTCCTCGTCGGCACGCGCGCCTTGCAGATCGTGATCGGCCTCGTGATTCTGTCGTTGACCTACTTCGTGGCCGTGTTCGCCAAGTTCACGATGATCAGCACGCTGCTGGGTGTCGTATTCACGTACGGCGCGTTTGCGGCGGTCGTCGTGTTCCAGCCGGAGCTGCGCAACGCCCTCGCCCGGCTCGGGCAATCGCGGCTCATGCGCGCGTTTTCGCGCGGCGACCGGCAATCGGTGGCGGAGGAGATCGCGGAGGCGCTCGACCGGCTGTCGCGCGCCGGAACCGGCGCCATCATCGCCGTCGAAGGCGACATTGGGCTCGAGGAGTTCATCACGACGGGTGTGCCGATGGAGGCAAAGGTCTCGGCCGATCTGCTCACCACCATCTTCACGCCGTACTCGCCGCTCCACGACGGCGCGATCCTGATTCGCGGAGACCAGATCATCGGCGCGGGGTGCGTGCTCCCGCTCACGCAGTTCAAGGTTGCCGACAAATCGCTCGGCACGCGGCATCGCGCGGCGCTCGGTCTGTCTGAGGAGACCGACGCGACGGTCCTCGTCGTCTCGGAAGAGACCTCGACGATTTCGGTCGCGAGCCACGGCCTCCTCTATCGCCATCTCACGCCGCAGCAGGTGCGCGATCTTCTCTCGGGCGTCGTCTCGCATTTGCAAGGCGGCGAGCGCGTGACGCAGCCTGCCACCTAAGCCACCCTACCGGGAGGCGGCGGCTGTCGCCCTCCTGGTCCTCACCGGTTATGTGATCACGCTGGCTCCCACCGTCACGCTGTGGGACGCGGGCGAATTCATCACCGCCGCAAAAGTGCTCGGCGTGCCCCATCCGCCGGGCACACCGCTGTTCGTCCTGATGGGCCATGTGTGGGCCGGCATCGTCAGGATTGGCGGGTACGCCTGGCGGATGAATCTGATGAGCGCGTGCTTCTCCGCTTCCGGAGCCGGCTGTCTCTTTCTCGTGTCGCACCGGCTGCTGGTCGGTGAGGTCGACTGGCTACACATGGGAGGTGCGACCGCGGCCGCGATCCTGTCCGCGTTCCCGTTTACGCACTGGCAGAACAGCAACGAGACCGAGGTCTACGCAGTGGCGACGTTCAGCATCGCCGCCATCAGCTGGCTCGCCGTCCGGTGGCGCGACCTCCGCGGCACGGCTCGCGCGCCGCACATCCTGCTGCTGATCGTCTACGTCGCCGCGTTGTCCATCGGCAACCACCTGCTTGCGCTGCTCGTCGGGCCCGCCGTGTCGGTGTTCATGCTGCACACGCTGCGCGCGTCGCCCGCGGCCGATCCCGTCGAGCGGCAGATGGAATGGGCGGAGTGGTGTGCGCTGAGCGCGTTGTGGATCGTGCTGGTCGCAGTGGGCCTGGGGAGCGGGAAGGTGCTCATGGTGGGCAGCTTGCTGCTCGTCGCGGCGGTGGTGTTCTGCGTGCGGAGCGGCTCGAGAGCGTTCCCGCTGTTGGCGATCGGTGTGGCCGCTGTCGGGATTTCCGTCTACACGTTCCTCTATATCCGCTCCGGCCTGCACCCGATCCTCAACGAGGCGCAGCCCGACCAGTGGAGCAGCCTGCTGGCGGTCATCCGGCGCGAGCAATTCGGCAGCCGTGGCCTGCTCGACAACCCCATGGTACCGGGTGCCGCCCGCACGCTGAACGTCTTCGGACAGCAGTTCCTCAATTACTTCCAGTACTGCTCCTGGCAATGGGCGCGCGGATTGCCGTTCGCCCCGATGGTCATCGCCGCGCTCGTGTTTTTCACGCTGGGGAGTCTGGGATTCGAATTCACACGCCGCCGTGACGTGGGGTTTGTCTACCTGCTCGGCGCGCTGTGGCTCGTCACCGGCGTGGGTCTCGTCATCTACATGAATTTCAAAGCCGGGTACTCGATGTTCTGGGACCGCTACCCGACCATCGATCAGCATGAAGTGCGGGAGCGCGACTACTTCTTCGTGGTCAGCTTTCAGGTCTGGGGAATGTTCGCCGCGTTCGGGCTCGTGCGTCTCGTGCGGCGGTTGGCGGAACACGGCCGCGTCGCGATCACGCGCTGGGGAGTTGCGCTGGCATCACTGATCACGCTGCTCCCGGTGGGCGCCAATTTCACGGCCGCCTCGCGCCGGCACGGGCCGGACGCGACCATCGCGCGCGACTTCGCCTACAACATGTTGCAATCGGTCGAGCCGTACGGCGTGCTGTTCGGATTCGGGGACAACGACACCTTCCCGGTGTGGTATCTCCAGGAAGTCGAAGGCATCCGCCAGGACGTTACGCAGATCAACCTGTCGCTCGCCAACCTCGACTGGTACCTGCGCCAGCTGGCCACGCGGCAGGCGCGACCCTTCGATGCGGCCCATGCGCCCCCCGCCTACTGGACACTTGCACCGTCGTCGCCGCCGCCGGGTCCGGCGCTGCAGCTCACGGAGCATGACATCCAAGAAATGCAGCCGATGGAGCTCGGCCAGGATGGGGTGTTCCGCGCGGGTGGTATGGAGCTGGTGTTCCGCAAGGGACAGCGTTTGCTGACGGCCGATCAGGTGATCCTCTTCACGCTCGCCACCTATCTGCCCTCGCGACCCGTCACGTTCGGCGTGTCGTCGGGGCGCGGCTCGTGGCTCGGGCTCGATCCCGACCTCGTATTCCAGGGACTCGTCTTCAAAGTCGCTCCACGCGCCGACTCAACACGCCGCTTCCTGCGCGGCATTCAAGGCCCGATGGTGGACACGGCACGGACGCGCATGCTCGTGGACTCGGTGTTCCAGTGGGGCCGCCTGTTCCGTGCTGATTCACTCGAGCTCGAGCCGGCGGCGCAACAGGTAGCGACTTCGTTTGCGACGCCGTTTCTGGAGCTTGGCAACGCCGCGGCGGTGCGCGGCGACCAGCGCCGCACCCTGGACTACCTGCGCCGCGCCTACCATCTGAATCCCAGCCAGGCGCTCGCCGCCATCATCCACCGCGTGGAAACTCAAGGAGTTCAGAGCCTCTTTAGCCGCTAGTTGTCCGTCCCCCTATATTCAAAGGCTATGGCTTTCGAGGCCCTGCCGGAACGTTTGGCGCAGGTGAGGGCCGAGATTGCGCGACTGGCGCCGCAGGCCGTGACGATCGTCGCGGTCACCAAGGGATTTGGGACTGACGCGGTCCGGGCGGCACGCGACGTGGGACTGGCCGACATCGGCGAGAACCGCGTTCAGGAAGCGCTGCAGAAGCAGGACGCGCTGCGCGATGTCGATGGGATTCGCTGGCATCTAATCGGGCATCTGCAACGCAACAAAGCGAAGCTGGTGCCCGGCCGCTTCGAGCTCGTGCACTCTGTGGATTCGCTCGAGCTCGCAACCGAGCTCGACAAGCGTGCGGCCGCAGCGGTGCGCGTGCTCTTGCAGGTGAACGTCGCCGGCGAGGCCCAGAAGAGCGGCTGCGCGCCCGCGGACACGCCGGCGCTGGCGCGACAAGTCGCGGCGCTGGGCGCTCTGCGTCTGGAAGGCTTGATGACGTTGGCACCATTGACCGATGACGTGGATGTGCAGCGCCGGACGTTCCGGGGGCTGCGCGTCCTGCGCGATAGGATCAAAGAGGAGGTAGGAGTATGGCTGCCGACCCTGTCGATGGGGATGTCCGGCGACTACGCTTCAGCGGTCGCGGAGGGAGCAACGGTGATCCGATTGGGTACAGTCCTGTTCGGTCCGAGGACATGACGGATCCCGCGTTCACCCTGACGCCGCTCGACATCCGTAAGCAGGAGTTCCGCAAGAGCCTGCGCGGCTATGATACGGCGGGCGTCGAAGATTTCCAGATGCGCGTCGCCGACGTGCTGGAACGCGCCAACCGTGAGCGCCAGGTGCTCGAGGAGCGCGTCCAGGCGCTGACCGAGCAGCTGCGCGTGTTCCGGGAGCGCGAAAAGGCGATGAACGAGGCGCTCGTGGCCGCGCAGCAGCTGCGCCAGGAGACGCGCGCCACGGCCGAGCGTGAGGGGCAGGTGATCGTGCGCGAGGCGGAGGCCCAGGCGAAGCGACTCCTCGACGAAGCCAAGAGCTTGGAGAGTGCAGTGAAGGTGCGGATGGCCGAGACCGAGCGCCAGTTTCAGCAATACGTCGGCGGCTTTCGCGCGCTCCTCGAGCGCCAGCTCGCTGAGCTTCGGGCACTAGACGGCCAGAGGTGACCGGAGCATCCGTTGCCGATGCGGTCCGCGCCGTCCGGTCGCGGACCGCGGTCGTTCCGGAGGTCGCGGTGATCCTCGGCACCGGCCTCGGTGCGCTCGCCGATGAGCTGAACGCGGAAGCGACGATCCCGTATCCCGAGATTCCCGGATTCCCGACGCCCACGGTCGAGACGCACGCCGGCCGGTTATTGTTCGGGAGTATCGCCAGACGCCGCGTCGCGATCATGCAAGGGCGCTTTCATCGCTACGAGGGCTACACACTGCAGCAGGTCGCGTTTCCCGTGCGCGTGCTGCGGACGCTCGGCGCCAAGACGCTGATCGTGTCCAACGTGTCGGGCGGCATGCATCCACTCTGGGCGACCGGGGATCTCGTGCTCATCTCCGATCACATCAACCTGCTCGGCGACAACCCGCTCGTCGGTCCGAATGTCGATGCCGAGGGCCCGCGCTTCCCCGACATGTCATCGGCCTACGATCCGGAGCTGCGGAGATTGGCGCACCGAGTTGCGCTCGAGCACAAGATCGTGCTGCGCGAAGGCGTCTACGTCGCGGTCCCGGGACCAAACCTCGAGACCCGCGCGGAATACCGCATGTTGCGCGCACTGGGCGCCGATCTCGTGGGGATGAGCACCGTGCCCGAGGTGATCACCGCGGTGCATCAGGGCATGCGCGTGCTCGGCCTGTCGATCATCACCGATAATTGCTTGCCGGACGCGCTCGAGCCGACGTCGGTCGAGCAGATCATCGCCGTGGCCCGCGGGGCCGAGCCCAAACTCGCCACGCTTGTGCGCGGCGTCCTGGAGCAGCTCTAGCCGATGGCCTATTCGTCTTCCGATTTGACGCAAGGGCTCGACGCGCTGGAGAAGCAGCTGCTCGCGACGTGGAAGCACGAGCGCTTGTTCTGGCGCGTGAGCGAAGCCACCCGCTACGGGCCGCCGTTCGTCTTCTTCGAGGGGCCGCCGACCGCGAACGGCCAGCCGGGCATCCACCACGTCTTTTCGCGGACGCTCAAGGATCTGATCTGCCGCTACCACACGATGCTCGGCCAGCGCGTCACGCGCATCGCGGGCTGGGATACGCACGGCCTGCCGGTCGAGATCGAAGTGGAGAAAATGCTGAACCTCAACGGCAAGAAGGACATCGAGGCCTTCGGCGTCGAGAAGTTCAACCGGCTCTGCCGCGAGAGCGTCTTCAAGTACAAGGCCGACTGGGAGGCGCTGTCCGATCGGATCGCGTACTGGCTCGACTACGACCATCCCTACATCACGTACAGCAACGACTACATCGAGACGGTGTGGTGGCTGCTGCAACGGCTGCACGAGAAGGCGCTGCTGTACCGCGGTCACAAGGTCCTGCCGTATTGTCCGCGGTGCGGGACGGCGCTGTCGTCGCACGAAGTCGCGCAAGGCTACGACACGGTGCAGACGAACTCCGTCTACGTGACGTTCCCGCTCGCGGAGGACCGCGCGCGCCAGCTCGTCATCTGGACGACGACGCCGTGGACGCTGCTCTCGAACGTAGCGGTCGCCGTCCATCCCGATCTCGAATACGGCGAATGGGAAGTGGAGGGGGTGCGCTACATCGCCGCGGTGCAGCGCGCGGCCGACGTGCACGTGCACGGCAAGCCACTCGGCGGCGCGCCGCGCGTGGCGACGTATCCGGGCCGCGATCTGGTCGGCCGGAAATACGTCCGGCCGCTCGATGAGGTGCCGATGCCGGCGGATCGGCGCGGCCAGCGGGCCGTCGTGGTGGCAGGCGCGTTCGTCACGGCCGACGAGGGCACGGGGCTCGTCCACATGGCCCCCGCGTTCGGCGCCGACGACTATGCCACGGCGCAACAGTACGGCCTCGTGTTCATCAATCCCGTGGCCCCCGACGGCACCTTCACCGGGACGAACTGGCCGGCGATCGAAGGCAAGCTCGTCACCGACAAGGAAACGAATCGCATCATCATCGAGCGGCTGAAGCAGGTCGGGCGCTGGCTCGAGACGAGGGCCTACACGCACTCGTATCCGTTCTGCTGGCGCTGCGACTCGGCGCTGATTTACTATGCCCGCAGCTCGTGGTTCGTGCGCACGACCGCGGCCAAGGCGCGGATGCTCGAAGTGAATCGCGAAGTCGACTGGCATCCGCCGGAGACCGGCGCGGGCCGCTTCGGCGAGTGGCTCGAGAACAACATCGACTGGGCGCTGTCGCGCGACCGCTACTGGGGCACGCCGCTCAACGTGTGGGAGTGCGACGTCGAGCGCGAGCACCGCGAAGTCATCGGCTCCTACGAGAACCTGTCGCGACGCTGGGGGAAAGAGCTCCCGCCGGACTTCGATCCGCACAAGCCCTACATCGACGCGTATACCTGGGCCTGTCGTGACTGCGGCGGCACGATGCGGCGCGTCCCCGAAGTGATCGATGCGTGGTTCGACTCGGGGTCGATGCCGTACGCCCAATGGCACTACCCGTTCGAGCACGAGGCCGACTTCAAGGAGCATTTTCCGGCCGACTACATCTGCGAAGGGGTGGACCAGACGCGCGGCTGGTTCTACTCGCTGCTCGCGATCGGGGTGACGGTGTTCGACGCGCCGGTCTACAAGCACGTGATCGTGAACGACCTGCTGCTCGACGAACACGGCGCGAAGATGTCGAAGAGCCGCGGCAACATCGTCGATCCCTGGAAAGTGATCGGCGAGCACGGCGCGGACGCCGTGCGACTCTACTTGTGTGGGCAGAGCCAGGTGTGGCTCCCCAAGCGCTTCGATCCGCGGCAGATCCCGGACGTGGCGGGCGGCTTCCTCAACACGCTGCGCTCCACCTACGATTTCTTCCGGCGCTACGCCCAGGACTGGCGGCCACCCGCGGAAGAGGACCGCACGCCGTCGGCCGAGCGGCCGTCGCCGGATCGCTGGCTGCTCGCGCGGCTGGACGAGGTCGTCGCGCAGGTGCGGCAGGCATGGTCGACCTACGACGTGACGGCAGGCGTGCGCGCCATCATGGACTTCGTCAGCGAGGACCTGTCGCGCTGGTACATCCGGCGCAACCGGCCGCGCTTCTGGGCCCCCGACCGGGCGACCGACCCAATCGCGCTCGAGACGTTGCACGAGGCCCTGGTGGCGGCGGTCCGGCTGCTCGCCCCGGCTGGCCCCTTCATCTCTGACTGGGTGCACCGGGCCCTGACGGGAACCTCCGTGCACCTCGCCCCCTTCCCGGTCGACCGGGGGCACCGCGAGCCCGAGCTGCTGGCGGCCATGAATACCGTCCGGAGGCTGGCCTCCCTCGCCCGGGCGGCACGGGAATCGCGCAATTTGCGGGTCCGGCAGCCCCTCGCCCGGATGCAACTGGCCGTTCCGGCGGCCGTCCAGGGCCCGGCCTTGTCAGACCTGTTAGATATTCTGGCTGCCGAAGTCAACGTGAAATCGGTCCAAGTCGTGGCGTCCGACCACGATCTGGTGCGGCTCCGCGGTAAAGCGAACTTTCGGACCCTGGGCAAACGCTATGGCAAGGACACGCCGCAGGCGGCCGCGGCGGCTGCCGAGCTGACGCCAGAGCAATTGCAGGCTCTCGAGCAGAGTGAGACGGTCACAACCGGCGCATGGGAGTTTCGACCGGAGGATGTGACCGTCACGCGTGAAGTCGCCAGCGAGTGGCTGGTGCAGGCGGATGGGCCATACGTCGTTGCGCTCGATCCCGAGCTGAGCGACGACCTGGTGCAGGAAGGATTGGCGCGCGAGGTGGTGAATCGCGTGCAACGTCTCCGCAAGGAGGCGGGATACGAATACACGACGCGCATCGAGTTGAGCATCACCGGCGCCGCCGACGTGGTGGCCGCGACGCGCGCGTTTCAGGGGTTCGTCGAAGGCGAGACGTTGGCGCGCCGGATGGTGTTCGGCGCGGTGCTGGACGAGCCCGATTTGCAGCGTGAGGTAGACATCGAAGGACGCCAGACGACGATTGCGCTCCGGCGTCACGACGGACGAAAGGGCGGAACCCGATAATGCCGACGAAGTCGACGAAGGTGAAGGCCAAGAGTGGTGGCCTCAATAAAAAGCAGCTGACCCATCTCGAGAAGCGGTTGCTCGAAGAGCGCGCCCGCGTCATCAAGGAGTTGGGCCACTACGGTGAGTCGTTCAACTCGAGCCTCCAGGCGTCCGACGGGGATCTCTCGAGCTACTCCTTCCACATGGCCGATCAGGGCACCGATGCGATGGAGCGCGAGAAGCAGTTCCTGTTCGCGTCGCAGGAAGGGCGGTACCTGTGGCACGTGAACGAGGCACTGCGCCGGCTGTACAGCTCGCCCGAGCGGTTCGGGCGCTGCGAGCAGTGCGGCGAGCTGATCGGGTTCGATCGGCTCGACGCCCTCCCCCACGCGCGACTCTGCATCAAGTGCAAGGCGAAAGAGGAAGATGGTAAACGCCGCTGAGCGCCGGCTGTTTTGGGGAACGGCGGCTGCGGTCGTCGTTTCCGATTTCGTCACCAAACTGATCGCGGAGTCGTTCCTGGCGCGGCGGCTGCCGCTCGCGATCATCGGGGACACCGTCCAGTTCCGGCTCGTCTACAATGAAGGGGCCGCGTTCGGGCTGCACGTGGGCGACAACTCCCGCTGGATCTTCATGGCGCTTGCCGTCGTCGCGCTGTTCGTGCTCGCCTCGCTCGTGCGCAGCACGCGTCCCGGCGACCGCTTCCGGCTGCTCGCCCTGGCGCTCGTGTGCGGCGGCGCGGTCGGCAACCTGATCGACCGGATTCGCAGCGCGCAGGGCGTCGTCGACTTCGTCGACGTCGGCGTCGGCGCGTGGCGTTGGCCGACGTTCAACGTGGCCGACTCGGCCATCACGATCGGCGCCATTGCCCTCGGACTCTCGCTCTGGCAGGAAGGCCGCGCGCAACAGCGGGCTAAGGAGGCTCGGGCGGCCGAGCCTTGAACATCACCTTCTGTGTTGTTCGCACGACTGAACGCCTCGATCGTTTCCTCGCCGACCAGCTCGCCCTCTCTCGCACACAAGCCGGACGCCTCATCGCCCAAAGCCGCGTGACCGCGCGCGGCAAAGCGCTGCGCGCATCGGCGGTGCTCGAGCCGGGGATCGAGGTCACGGTGGAGCTTCCGGAAGCAGCAGCGCCGCGGACCTACGCCCCGGCGCACGCGGAGCTGCGGTTCGTCTACGAGGACGAGCACCTCGCCGTGCTCGACAAGCCCGCCGGTCTCGTGGTTCATCCGGGGCCCGGTCACTGGGACGACACGCTCGTGAATGTGCTGGTGGGGCGGGGCACCGAGCTCTCGCGGGGAAGCACCGAAGGGCGCCCCGGGATCGTGCACCGGCTCGATCGCGACACGTCCGGATTGCTGGTAGTGGCGAAGACCGATCTCGCGCACCGCAGACTGGCGGGCGCAATCGAACGACGCGCCGTCAAACGCGTGTATGCGGCGATCGTGTGGGGGCACCTGCGCAAAAGTCCGGTCGACATCGAGGCGCCGATCGCGCGTCATCCCACAGAGCGCAAACGCATGACGGTGGCACAGGGTGGCCGGCATGCCGTGACACACGCGCGTCTTGTAGCCCGCTTCGCGCATACCGATCTCTTGCGTGTACGCCTCGGCACCGGCCGCACCCATCAGATCCGTGTGCATTTGGCGCATGTGGGTTGCCCGATTGTCGGGGACCGCGAGTACACGTTCGGTGGCAGCCGGCGTGTGACCCCCTCCGCGCGGATGGAAGCGGAGCGTCTCGAGACGCTCGCGCCGCGCCAGCTGCTGCATGCGGCGGCCCTATCGTTCGTCCATCCCGTAACCAATGAGCCGATCGCCGTGACGTCCGAATGGCCCGATGACTTGCGTCCCGCGCTGGCGGAAGCGGCCGCCGACGCAAATTTGCTTGCTCAGCGCAACCCCTTGCAGTATCTTGGCTTCTTCGCATCCGATGACTGACGGAAGCCTCGTCCCCGCTCGCCTGCTCGTGTTCCGCGTGGGCACATTGGCGTGCGCGGCCGAGGTGGACCAAGTGCGCGAGATTCTCCCGCGCCTCCCAACGACGCGTATCCCGGGCGCGCCCCCGGTCGTGGCGGGGCTCGTGAATGTACGCGGCACACTGGTGACGGTCGTGGAAGGGTGGCGTGCCTTGGGCCTTCCGGCCCCCCCCACCCCCCCCACCCCCGCACCTCCCGCAACGGCTCCCAGCTCCTCTCTCGAAGTCGCCGCGGGCTCGACGATTATCCTCGAACTGGGAGGAGACGCGGCAGGGGCGGCGGGGGGGGCGGGGGGGGGCGCGGAGAAAGAAGACGGATTGCACAGGCTGATCGGCTTTACGGTTGACGAAGTACTCGATATGCTGGCCGCTGGTGAAAACACGCTGGAGGACCGGCACGACCTGCCGGGCGTGGATCCGACACTGGTCCGCGCGGTGGGCCGGCGGAACGGGGACGTTTTCATCGTACTCGATGTCGCGGCGCTGTTGGGCCCGATTCTGACTTCCTAAGGAGCGAGCAGTGAGCCACACGGTTCTCGTCTGTGACGACGCCATCTTCATGCGCACGATGATCAGCGACATCCTGGGGCAGGCCGGATTCGAAGTCGTCGGAGAGGCGGAAACCGGCACGCAAGCGGTGGAGAAGTACCGGCAGCTCAAGCCGGACCTGGTCACGATGGACATCGTGATGCCCGACATGGGCGGCATCGATGCCGTCCGCGAGATCGTCAAACACGACCCTGACGCCAAGATCCTGATGTGCAGCGCCATGGGTCAGCAGGCGCTGGTCGTCGAGGCGATCCAAGCAGGCGCCAAGGACTTCGTCGTCAAACCGTTCCAGCCCTCCCGCGTGCTCGAAGCCGTCCAGCGCGTGCTGGGGTAGTCATGGATCTCTCGCAGTACGCCGAGCTGTTCCTGGCCGAAAGCCGCGAGCACTTGAGCGCCTGCAATCAGTTGTTGCTCGAGTGGGAGCGGAACCCGGCGGCGGCCGAACCGGTCGGCGGGCTGTTCCGTGCCGTGCATACGATCAAAGGGATGGCGGCGACGATGGGATACGGCCGCGTCGCCGATCTCGCGCACCGCATGGAGAACCTGCTCGACCATCTGCGTCGCAGCGGTCACGCACCCTCCGAGGACATCATCCAGCTGCTGTTTCGCGCGACCGATGCGCTCGAGAAAGCGGTCGGGCTCGCCGTTGCAGGCCGTGAGCGGGAAGCCGACCTCGCGGTCCTCGCCGAGATCGATCAGGCCACGGTCCAGACGAAACCCGCGCCACAACCAAGCGCGCTCGCGCGTCACTTCGTTTCGTCCCCCGAGTCCGAGAGTTTACCTGCTGCCCCTGCTGCGTCTGTCAGTTCTGCGTCTCTGGGATCTAGCCGCCTCATCAACGTCATGATACGGCCGGAAGCGCCCCTCAAAGGGGGGCGGGCGATGCTCGTCGTTCGCAAGCTGCAGGGGTTGGGCACGGTGCACCGGGTGCAGCCGCCGCCTGCCGCCTTCGAGTCGGACGACTTCGATGGTCGATTTGTGGTCGAGCTCGACACTGCCGCGGCGGCCACGGACATCGAGGCTGCCGTCCGATCAGTGGGAGACGTCGAGCGAGTGTCGACCGGCGGTGGAACGGACGAGAGTCAGGTCAGCCCGGCCGAAAGTGCGGCCGCCGGAGGAGGGGGAGGGGGGGGAGGAGGGGGAGCGGGACGCGGCCGTCACATCCGCGTCGATCTGCGGCGCCTCGACACCCTCATGGACTTGATCGGCGAGCTCGTCACTGAGCGTGGCCGTCTGAACGAGCTGGCGGCACGCTGGTTGGGCAAGGATCCGGAGATCGACGACGTCGCGATCCACGTCTCGCGTCTCGCCTCCGACCTGCAGAACGAAATCATCCAGGCGCGGATGACGCCGGTGTGGCAGGTGTTCGACCGCTTTCCGCGTCTCGTGCGCGACGTGGCGCGGCAGCTCGGCAAGCAGGTGGCGTTTCGCGTCGAGGGAAAGGAGATCGAGCTCGATCGCCAGATCCTCGATGAGCTTGGCGACCCGCTCATGCATCTGCTCCGCAATGCCGTGGACCACGGCATCGAGTCGCCCGCCGAGCGCAAACGGCACAAGAAGAATCCCGAGGGGGAAATCGTGCTGGCGGCGGTGCGCGAGCGTTCGAGTGTCGCGATCAGCATCTCCGACGACGGGCGCGGCATCGATCGGGCGCAGATCCTCGAGAAAGCGAGGCGCGAAGGGATCGTCGGACCGCACGTGGAATCCCTGTCGGACGACCAGTTGTTGCGCGTGCTCGCCCGGCCCGGATTCTCGACGGCGGAGTCGGTGACTGCCGTCTCCGGCCGCGGCGTGGGCATCGATGTCGCCATGACGCGCATCCGCGCACTCGGCGGCTCGATCGAAATCCGTACCGAGCCGGGGAAGGGCACCGCGTTCGTGCTGCGGTTGCCGGTCACCCTGGCGATCGTGCGTGCGCTGATCGCCGCCGTCGGCCACGAGCGCTACGCGTTGCCGCTCACGTACGTCGCCGAGACGGTGGAGTTCGGCACGACGCCGCTGACGACGATGGACGGGAAGGATGCGATCGTGCTGCGCGATCGCGTGATACCGCTGGTGGATCTCAGGAAACTTTTGGGAACGAACGGCGGCGCTCCTGCGCCACCCCCGCGCCGCCCGGTAATTGTCCTCGAGATGGGTGAACGGCGCGCGGGTGTCGTGGTCGACGGCATGTTGAGCCAGCAGGAGATTGTCGTGAAGGGATTTGACGCGCCGCAGGGCACGCTACCGGTGTTCAGTGGCGCCACGATCATGGGCGACGGAGTGCCCGCGCTGATTCTCGACGCTGCGGGTCTGGTCTAGCTCTGGAGGAGCGATGGAAGACGTCCGTGATCTGAAAGCCCTACAGCTCGACGCGCTGAAAGAAGTCGCCAACATCGGGGCGGGCCACGCGGCGACGGCGTTGTCGCAGCTCACGCACCGCCGCATCATGATCTCCGTCCCGGAGATCAACATCGCGCGCCTCGAGGACGTCCCGGGGTTGATCGGTGATCCGCAGGAAGTCGTCGCCGCGGTCCTCATGCACATGCTCGGCGATCTCACGGGACGGACGCTGTTGCTCTTCCCCGAGCCCGTCGGCCGGCAGCTGTGCGACATGTTGCTCAAGCGCCCGCTCGGCACGACGCAGGTGTTCGAGACGATCGAGCAGTCGTGCCTCAAGGAAGCCGGCAACATTCTGTCGGGCGCGTACATGAACGCCCTGTCGGAGTTCATGGGGATGCTGCTGCTGCCGTCGGTGCCGAGTCTGGTCGTGGATCTCTCGGCTGCCGTGCTCACGACCACGTACCTCAATTTTGGGCATGACCGCGACTTCGTGTTTTGCGTCGAGACGGAGTTCAACATCGATGCCCGAGACGGGCTGCGCGGCCATTTCCTGCTCCTGCCCGACCTGGCGTCCCTCAAGGCCATCTTCGACGCCATTCGGCTGACTTGACGGTCTCGGAGCGTGACGTCGCCGTCCTGAGGTCCTTTGCCCGCCGGATCGATCCCTCCGATGCGGGCGCGCACAACAATCTCGGCGTTCTCTACTACCAGAAGGGCCTCGTTCCCGAGGCCATCGAGCAGTTCACGCGGGCGCTCGAGCTCGACCCGCGCATGCAGGTCGCGCAGCGCAACCTCGAGATCGCCTATCACAACACCGGCTATTACGACCGTCGCGTCGCCGAGCTGCAGGAAAAGCTGCGGCAGGCCCCCGACGAGCGCGACCCGCGCTGGGAGTTGGGCCGCACCTACGCCATCCTCGGCACCTTCGAGGAAGCGGTGGCGGAATTCGAGGAGCTGCTGGCGCACAAGCCGAACGACGTCGCCGCGATCATCCAGCTCGGGCTCGCCGAGAAGTCGCGCGGCCGGTTGGAGGTGGCGACGGAGTGGTTCCTGCGGGCCGCCGAGGCGGAGCCGGACTCGTCCGTCGTGCAGTTCTATCTCGGCGAGGTCTACTACAATCGCGGGCTGAACGAGCCGGCGCTCGCGGCGCTCGAGCGCTCCGTGACGCTCAATCCGGACAACGCCAACGCGCACTACTTGATGGCGTTCGTGCTGGGCGATATGGGGCGCTACCAGGAGGCCCGCGCGGCCTCCAAACGCGCGATTCAGCTGAATCCGCCGCTCGCGCGGGCCCAGACGAATCTCTCGCTGGAGCGCTATCGCGCCGAGCGGCAATCGGCCGAGCACCGGCTGCGCGCGCAGCCCGAGCCGGAAGTCGCCGAGGGCAGCGAGCTCGCGCACCACAATCTCGGGCTCGCGTTCCGGCAGAAGGGCTACTACGCGGAGGCCCTGCGCGAATATCGCCTCGCGATCGAGCGCGGCGAGGATCGGCGGCTGGTGCGGCAGGCGATGGCGGAGGTGTACCTCCTCAAGCGCGACTTCACCGACGCGCTCGAGCTTTACGAGTCCCTCATCCACGAGACTGCTGATTCGCCGAAGCTCTGGAACGAGCGGGGCGTCGTGCTGCATCAGGCGGGGCGCACGGCGGACGCGCTGGTGTCGTACCGTCAGGCGACGGAGGTGGATCCCCGCTATGCGCTCGCGTGGAATAACGTCGGGGTGGTCCTCGCGCATCAGAGCGGCACCGACGATGCGATCGAGGCCTTTCGGAAGGCGCTGCAGCTGTCGCCAGAGTTTGTGGGCGCGCGCCTCAACCTCGCTCTGCTGCTGACGCATCTGCGGCGCTTTCAGCTCGCGCTCGAAGCGTATCGCCAGGTGCTCGCCGACCAGCCGGCCTCCGCGGCCGCGTGGAACGGCGTCGGGTTGGTCCTCGTGGAGCTCAAGCGCTTTACCGACGCGCGCAACGCGTTCGTCCGCGCGGTCGAGGCGGATCCGCAAAACGCCGGCGCGCATTACAACTTGAGTTTCACGCTCTCGAACCTGGGCGACTACGACGGCGCGCTGCGCGCCACCAAGCGCGCGTTGGAGCTGGATCCGTATTACGTGTCGCAGAAATTCGCGCTGGCGATCGATCTGCAATACGAGACGGTGGCGATCGGGATCGTCCCCGAGATTTCCGCGGACGTCACGGCGGAGAATCTCGGCGGTGAGTTCGCGTTCGATCAACGCCTGCTCGACAGCATCTTCCAGGAGCTCGAGCCCGCCGCCACGACACCCCAGGGGGGGACCGCTCCGCCCGGGCTCGCGAAAAAGCCCGACGATCCGCTCGCGCTCGCGCGCGACTACGTCAGCAAGGGGATGATGGACCTCGCCGTCGCGGAAGCGATGCGCGCGGTCCAGCGGGGCGCGGACCGCGGGCAGGCGGCGACGCTGGTGGGCGACATCTACGCGCGCCGCGGCCTCCACGGCGAGGCGCTGGAGCGCTATCGCGAGGCCCGCACACTCGATGCGGCGAACTCCGCGGCCGCGCTGGGGGAAGTGAAGAGCCTGCTCGCGGTGCACCGCGCGGCCGAGTCGCTGCCCATCGTCGAAGCGCTCGTGGCCAAGGCGCCCGAGGATGTCGAGGTGCTCGTCGCGGCCGCGAAAGCGCGGGCGGCGACGGGCGATGCGGCCGGGGCATTGACGGCGCTGCGGCAGGCGCAGACCCGCGCGCCGGCACGCGCCGATCTGCACAAGCTGCAAGGCGACATCGCCCTCAAGGTGGGGGATCGGCAGGGCGCGCGGGCGGCCTATCGATCCGCCCTCGACCTCGATGCGGGCTTCGTGCAGGTGTGGCTCGACCTCGGGCGCCTGCACGAGCATGACGAGGAGTGGGTGGCAGCGCAGCGCGCGTATGAAGCCGCGCTCGAAGCGCTACCCACATTCCACGAAGCGGCGCTGGCGCTCGCCGACCTGCTGCGGCGCTCAGGCAGCGTGCGCGCGGCCGTGGTGCATCTCGTCGAGATGCTGGAGCAGGATCCCTACGACATGGATGCACTCCTGCTGCTCGGCCGCGCGCTGCTCGACGACAAGCGCAACGCCGAAGCCTTGGAGGCGTTCCGGCGCGCGCTCAAATTCGATCCCCAGCACACCGGCGCCCTGTTCCATCTCGGCGCCACGCTCGCGCGGCTCCAGCGCTACGGCGAGGCGGTCGACGCGTGGGAGCGCGTGACGCGGATCGACCCGGGCGGGCCGTTCGCGCAGCGCGCGCGCATGCACGCGCGGACCGCGGTCGACCTGCAGCACATCTTCTCGACCTCGGACGCGGCCTAGCGCATGGCGATCGAAGGACCGCTACGCGAGCTCGGGATCCACGACGTCTTCCAGCTGCTCGACTTGAGCCGGAAGACGGGCGCATTGCGCGTGACGTCCGAGCTGCGGCACAACGAGGGCACGATCTACTTCGACAATGGCGTCGTCGTGTCGGCGGAGATCCGCAGCAACCCGCATCCGCTGGGCGCACTGCTGCTCCGCACCGGCAAGATCACCGAGGCCGATTTCGAGCGCGCGCGGGACATGCAACAGCGCCAGGGAGACAAGCGCCGGCTCGGTCAGATCCTCGTGGCCCTCGGCGTGATCACGCAACGCGAAGTCGAGCGGCAGGTGCACTTCCAGATCGAGGAAGTGGTCTTCGAGGTCATGAGCTGGAACGAAGGCTATTTCTCGTTTGCCGAGCAGTCGGAAACCAAGGTGCCCACCGAGCTTACCGTGCGGATTCCCGTCGAGGCCCTGCTGATGGAAGGCGCCCGCCGCATCGACGAGTGGTCGCGCATCGAGAACCGCATTCCGCATGTCGGCGTCGTCCCGTCGCTCGCGCCACCGCCCGAAGGGGGAGGTGGTGAGCTCGATCTCCTGCCGCCGGAATGGGAAGTGCTCGCCCTGATCGACGGCGAGCGGTCGGTTCGCGGACTGGCGACCGAGCTGGGGCGGTCGGACTTCGAAGTCGCCAAGACGCTGTTCGGTCTCGAGAGCGCCGGTGTGATCGTCCTCGTGGATCCGGGCACGTCGAAGCGCGGCCGGCCGAGTGCGGCCGGGGAGCTCGCCGAGCTCGTCGCGAAGGCCGAGCGGGCGCTCCTCGCCAAGGATCTCGACGCGGCCCGCGCCGCCGCCGAGCAAGCCGGCAGCATACAGCCGCACGACGCGACGGTGCACCTGCTCCTCGGCCGGGTTCATCTGGCGCAGGGCCGCGCCTCCGCGGCCGCCGAGGAGCTGCGCCGCGCGCTGCGCCTGGATCCGATGCTGGCCGCGGCACATCGCCAGCTGGGATTCGCGCTCGTCTCCATGGGGCGGTTCGGGGAAGCGGTGCAGAGCTGGGATGAGTGGGAGCGTCTGGTCCGCACTCCCGACGAAGAGGCGCAGCGGGCCGTGGTGCGGCGCGCGCGCGAAGCGGCGAAGGTGTTCAGCCATGGCTGACGACATTCGTGAGCTCTCGGCGCAGCTGGCCCAGGATCCACAGAGCCTCGTCTTTCTGCGGCTCGGGGAAGCCTTGCGGCGCAAAGGACAGCTCGACGGCGCGCTGCGCGTCGCCGTGAACGGCCTCGAGCGCCATCCGCACCTGGCCGACGCGCACGACCTGTACGCGCGCATCCTGACCGACAAGCACGATTATGAGCGCGCCTTCGACGAGTGGGACATGGCGGTCCGCATCGCGCCACATCATACGGGTGCGCTCAAGGGCCTCGCTTTCCTGTATTTCAAGGTGGGCGACCTGGAGCAGGCCGAGGCGCACCTCGCGGCTGCGCGCAGAGTCGAGCCCGACGACCCGAGCATCGATCAGGCGATCGCCATGATGCGCAAAGGCACAGCGCCACCGGCACCGGAGCCCAGCGGCGCCGCCTCAGTCGCCGCCCCTTCGCCGCCCTCCGCCGCCCCGGCAGCGGCACCCGGCGCGCTCGACGAAGCCCGCGTGTTCGCGGGACTCGAAGGTGCCAATGAAGGGTTGCTGCTCATCGACGGCGCTGGACGAGTGCTCGGTGGAGCGCTGAAGGATCGGGCTGGGACAGATGTTACCGACACCGTCGCCGCCTATCTGGCCGGCGTGTCGCAGGAGGCGGCGCGGACCGCCAAGCTGCTCGGTCTGGGGGCGTGGACGGGTCTCTCCGCGGAGGGCCACCAGGGCAACGTGCATCTTGCCCATCCGACGCCCGACGCGCTGCTGCTCGTCGTCCGTGACCGCGGCATGCCGCTCGGGCGGCTCGCGATTCTGGCGCAGCGCGCTACCATGATGGCGCGCCGCTGGCTGGAGCAGCAGTGAGTCAGGCGCTCGACATGATCACACGCGTCCGCGGCGTCCGCGGCGCGATGCTCGTGTCGGCGGAGGATGGGCTCGTTGTTGCCGAGCAGCTCATGGAGGGGATCAAGGGGCCCGCGGTGGCTGCGCTCGCGGGCAGTTTGGCCGGTCGCCTGCGGCGCGCGATGGACGCCGCCGGTACGGGCGCCGCTGTGTTCTGGCATCTTCAAGCGGAGCAGGGTGCGTTGCTCGTGGTTCCGGGAGCTGGAATCCTTGTCGTTGCCGTCGCGGAGCCGGACGTGAACATCGGCCTCGTCCGCCTCGAGCTGCTCCGCGCCGTCGAGGCAGGTCTATGAGTCCCCAGACGCGCGCCGTCGAAGGCTGGACGCTGCAACCGCTGACCGACTTCGTCCGCGAAGCCTCGGCGCGCTTGGTGTTGGTGCTCACGCCGTCGGGACAGGTGCTGGCGCAGTCGGGCTTCTCGCGCGCCGTGGACGTGATGTCCGCCGCCGCGCTGGCCGCGGCGATCGTCGCGTCCACGAGCGAGCTGGCGCGCCAGCTGAGCCAGCCGCCCTTCGCGGCGCTCAGCCACCAGGGCCCGAAGACCGGCTTCTTCCTGGCGACGTTCAAGACCGAGCGCGGCACCCTGGCGGTGCTCGCCGTCTACGACCTCGACGTTTCATCGCTCGGCCTGGTGCAGTTATTCTATGAGCAACTTGCGGCGGATTTGAGGACGGCCACTCCCAAGGGCCCGGTGCCCAAGCAGGTGCTGGCCGCGGACTTCGAGCGCGAGCTGACGGACAGCCTCAACACGCTGTTTGGGAGATAGCCCGTGTCCCTGGTCAACTTCACGACCCGCGAGATCACGTGCAAAATCGTCTACTACGGACCGGGGCGGTCCGGAAAGACGACGAATCTCCACTACGTGTACGGGCGCGTGCCGGAGACGCGCCGCGGCCGCATGGTCTCGCTCGCGACCCAGACCGATCGCACGTTGTTCTTCGACTTTCTCCCGATCGACCTCGGCCAGATTTCGGGATTCTCCACACGCTTCCAGCTCTACACCGTCCCGGGCCAGGTCTATTACAACGCGACCCGTCGTCTCGTGCTCCAGGGCGCCGACGGCGTCGTGTTCGTGGGCGACAGCCAGGCGCGCCAGCTCGACGAAAACATCGAGAGTCTCCAGAACCTCCAGAGCAATCTCCTGGAGCATGGCGTCGACGTGCGCACCATGCCGCTCGTCATGCAATACAACAAGCAAGACTTGCCAGCCGAGCTGATCCTGACTCCGGCCGACCTGGATGACTCGCTCAATTTCCGGGGCGTGCCGAGCTTTGCGGCGGATGCGCTGCACGGCAAAGGGGTGTTCGAGACATTGAAGGGGATCTCGGAGCTGGTGCTCAGGAAGCTGGCGACCGGGACTCCGGCGGTATGACGAGCTCGCTCAATCCCCGGTTCACATTCGAGACGTTCGTGGTGGGCGCGGCGAATCGTCTGGCCGTGACAGCGGGTCGCACTGTGGCGGAGAATCCCGGCTCCGCCTATAACCCCCTCTTCATTTATAGTGGATCCGGCCTCGGCAAGACCCACGTCCTCATGGCCATCGGCCATGCGGCTAAGGTGATCGCCTCCCAGCTCAATATCGAATACCTGACGTTGGACGAATACGTCGAAGCCTTCCACGCCGCGATTGCGGCGGGGCAGGGCGATGCCTTCCGCCGCCGCTTCCAAAACGTGGATGTGCTCTTGGTGGACGACGTGCAGTTCCTGACGAATCGCAAGGAGATGCAGGCGGAGTTGCTGCGGCTCACCGAGGCGCTGCAGCAATCCGGTCACCAGATCGTGCTTGCGAGCGATCGCCCACCGGCGGAGATCGCGGACCTGGACGAGCGTCTGATTTCGCGCTTCTCCGGCGGCCTCGTCGTAGACATCGGCATCCCGGACTATGAGACGCGAGTCGCGATCCTGCGCCGCAAGGCGGAGGAACGCGGCTCGAAGTTCCAGCCGGGCGTGCTGGAGACCGTGGCGAAGGTGGAATATCCGAACGTCCGCGAGCTGATGGGTGCGCTCAACCGCTTGATCGCGTTTCAAGCCGTGAACGACATGCCCATCAACGAAGAAGCGGTCCGGAAGGTATTGGGCATCCCGACCGCCGCCTCATCTACCGCCGCTTCACCTACCGTCGCGTCACCTACCGCCGCCCCACCGGATGAATTCTCGCAGTTCTTGAGCGACGTGACTGTCACCGTCGGCAAAGCCGTCGAGGCTTGGCGCGCCCGGGTGACCGAAGCCGTCATGCGGTGGGAAGGCGAGGGGTACCGGGCCGGTCGCCTCGAAAAACTGCTCGAGCAGGAAACGCCGGCGGCGGTGGACGACGCAATCGCCGCGTACGTGCAGGACGTCGAGCGACTCAAGGCGCTCGAGGCTGAAGTCGCCGTGCTCGATCCGCAGGCGGCCGGCGACAAGGTGTTCCGCGATCCGGACCACATGGACGAAGCCGAGGCCGCGGCGGCGAAGGTGCGCGATGGGGCCGCGCCGCCCCCGGCCCCCTCGGGCGCATTCCCGCTGGAGAGTTTCGTCGCCGGCCCGTCCAACGAGGTCGCCCTCAACGCGGCGCGCGACGTAATCGGGAAGCCCGGCAAGAAGTACAACCCGCTGGTCATCGTCGGGCGGAGCGGGCTGGGCAAGACGCATCTGCTCAACGCCATCGGCCTCGAGCTCGCGAAGAAAAAGCATGCCATCGTGGCGTGTCTCTCGACCCAGCAGTTCGTGGACGAGCTCATCGCCGCGATCGACGGCAATCGCGTTGATTGGTGGCGGGCGCGCTACCGCCGCGCGACCGCGCTGTTGCTCGACGACATCCAGCTGCTGGCCGGCAAGGAGCGCACGCAGGAAGAGCTCTTCAATCTGTTCAATCACCTGGTCGACGCCGACCGCCAGCTCATCTTCACGGCCCCCGCGCACCCCAACACGCTCGAGGGACTCGAGGAGCGCATCGTGTCACGGCTCGAGGGTGGGCTCGTGGCGGAGATCGCGGATCCCGACAAGGAGCTGCGCCGCAGCCTGCTCGAGCGACTGCTCACGCAGCAGTATGTGCCCATGGAGCCGGCGCTGCTCGACTATCTGGCCGACCGGCCGATCGATTCGGTCCGCAGTCTCAGCGGCGTCGTGCAGCGCATCGTCGAGGCGGCCGCCGCGCAGGATGCGTCGGTGTCGGCGGGTCTCGCCCGCGACGTGCTCGAGGGGACGCCGGCGCCGCGCCGCCCGGCCGGGCTCAGGACCAGCGGGATCGTCGTGTCGAGCGCGGGTGGTGTGCGCAGCCGCGAAAAGATGGTGTGGGACTGGCCGGCCTCAGCCGACCGCGTGATCGAGGACCTGCGCTAAATGGCCATCAAGGGATCGCTCAAGGAAGCGTCGCTGCCCGACGTGCTGCAGCTGCTCGCGCTGGGACAGAAGACGGGCTGCCTGTCGATCGCCGACCGCTCGAACTTTGGCTACATCTATTTCGACAAGGGCCGCATCTGCTACGCGTCGATCGTGAACCGGCGCGACCGCCTCGGCGACATCCTCGTCAAGCACGAAAAGATCAGCCAGGAGCAGCTCGACGCCGCGATCCACCGCCAATCGAAGGCGCGCGACAAGAAGCTGGGCGAGATCCTCGTCATGCAGAACGTGCTCACGCAGCAGGAGCTCGAGCGCTACATGCGGATGCAGATCGAGGAGTCGGTTTTCTACCTGTTCACCTGGACGCAGGGGACGTTCAACTTCGAGGCCGACGTCCGGCCCGAGCAGCAGGACTTCCTCGTCTCGATCAACCCTGAGTCGCTGCTCCTCGAGGGCGCGCGCCGCGTCGACGAGTGGGGCCTGATCGTGAAGAAGATCCCCTCCTTCGATTTGATCTTCCTCGTGGACCGCGATCGCCTGGCGATCAGCGACGCGAAGTTGACCGAAGTGCAGGATCGGCTCCTGCCGCTGCTCGACGGATCGCGAGACGTCAATCAGGTCATCGAGGATTCCGGTCTCGGCGAGTTTGAAGTCGGTAAGGCGTTGTATGGCTTGGTGACCGCGGGCTTCCTGCATCGGGCCGGCCGCACGGCCAGCGCGGAAGATGTGAAGATGACGGACGCGCGCGTTGAGGAGCACCGGAACCTGGGCATCGCCTTCTACAAGACCGGGATGCTGGATGAGGCGGCGCGCGAGTTTCGCCGGGTGGCGGAGCTGCGCGCCTCGGACGCGAACGCGCACTTCTTCATCGGGCTCGTCGCGTTGAAGCAGGCGCGCTGGCGCGAGGGGATGGAGGCGCTCCGGCTGGCGGCGGAAAAGGGCGGCTCGCGGCCCGCCGTACTCCACAACCTGGGGCTCGCCTACGAGCAGCTCGGCCGGCTGGAAGACGCCGAAGCCGCCTACGCCGATGCGGCGACGCGCGCGCGCACCGATCCGCGCGTGTACGTGGGATGGGGCATCGTCGCGTTGAAGCAGGGCGATCACGCGAGCGCGGCCGGCCGGCTCGACCGCGCCAAGGAGCTGTTCGGCGACAAGGTGCCACCGATCTGGTACTGGGCGCGCGCGCTCGCCGCAGCCGCGGCCGGCGACTTCGAGACCGCCGAACAGGTAGCCACGCAGGCCGTCGCGGCCCATCCGCAGCATGGCGTGTTGCGCAACAATCTGGCAGTGCTGCACGAGCTGGCCGGTGAGCTGCCGAAAGCGGAGGAGCTGGCGCGGGCGGCGCTGCACGACGAGCCGTCGCTGCCGCAGCTCTCCAAGAATCTCGGCGATCTGGCCTACCGCGCGTCGCGCTACGATGAGGCGTGGGAGCTGTATCAGCGCGCGATCGAATTGTCCCCCGAGCTCGGCGACGACGTGTATTTCAAGCTCGGCAACATCGCGTACAAGCGAAACGATCGCGAGCAGGCCAATGAGCTCTGGCGGCGCGCGCTCGAGCTGAACCCCAAGCACGAACTCGTCAAAGCGAATCTGGATACCTTGAGCAGCCTATCGTGACCTCGGCGGGCACGGACGAGCGCGCCTTTCAGGCGCTCACGCAGAAAATTTCCAAGGCGCGGGGACTGAGCTGCGAATCCTACAAAGACAAGTGCTTGAAGCGACGCATCGCGGTGCGTATGCGTGCCCGCGGCGTCCACACCTACGACGATTACAGCCGGTTGCTCGATAGCGACGCGCGCGAGTATCAGGAGCTGCTCGATGCGCTGACGATCAACGTCACCAAGTTCTTCCGCAACCTCGAAACCTGGGATGCGCTCCGGCCCTATCTCCGCCAGCTCGGTGCCGCGTATGCCGACCTCCGGATCTGGTCGGCGGGCTGCGCGTCGGGGGAAGAACCCTACACGATCGCGGTGCTCGCGCTCGAGACCCTCGGCGACCGAGCGGCGCGCGTTGTCATCGACGCGACCGACATCGACCGGCTGAGTCTCGAGCGGACGCAGCAGGCGAAATACCCCGACGCGGCGTTCACCGAGATGCCGGTGCAGCTGAAACTCCGCTACTTCCGCGATGACCAGCCGCTCCCGATCGTGCGCGAGCTCGTGCAGGTGCGCGCGCACGACCTGATGCGCGAGCCGCCGCCCCGTCCCCTCTATCACCTGATCGTGTGCCGCAACGTCGTCATCTATTTCGAGCGCCAGGCGCAAGAGCGACTGTTTAAGGTCTTCGTGGAGGCGCTCGCGCCTGGTGGCGTGCTCTTGCTGGGTAAAGTCGAGACGCTGTTCGGCCCCGCGCGTGAGCGCCTCCGGCTCGTCGACCCGCGCGAGCGGATCTATACGAAGCCCAAGTGAAAGAAGTCATCGTCAAAGTGGCCGACTGGGCAGCGGAGCGGGGCGACGGCGTGCTGGTCACGCTGGGGCTCGGCTCGTGCGTCGCCATCATGCTGTACGATGCGCAGGTGAACGCCGGCGCCATGGCCCACGTGCTGCTCCCGTCCACGAGCCTCGCGCGCGACATCACCAACCGGGCAAAGTTTCCGGAGACCGCCGTGCCGCTGCTGATCGAGCGGCTCAAGGGGCTGGGCGCCGACCCCCGCCGGCTCGTCGCCAAGCTGGCCGGCGGCGCCAGCATGTTCGGCCAGCTCGTCACGCCCGGGACGATTCAGATGGGCGAGCGCAACCTGCTGGCGTCGCGCAGCGCCCTGCGCGCCGCGGCCATCCCGATCCTTCGGGAATCGGTCGGCGGCGAGCGCGGCCGCAGCGTCCGGTTTCACGTCAAGGACGGCCGCGTCGAGATCCGGTCGGTCGGAGCCGATGTCGCCGTCATCTGACACCACGGCGCGCCCCACCGTGCTCGTCGCGGACGACAGTGCGCTGATGCGCCGCGTGCTCGTGGACGTCTTGAGCGGCGGCAAGGACGACGGGGAGTTTCGCGTGGTCGCCACGGCCCGCGACGGGTTCGACGCGATCCGCAAAGTGCACCAGCACAAGCCCGACGTCGTGACGCTCGACCTCGAGATGCCGCAGCTCGATGGCCTGGGCGCGATCGGCTACATCATGTCGGAGTCGCCGCTGCCCATCGTCGTCGTCAGCGCGCACGCGGGGCCGGGCACGCAGGCGGCGATTCGCGCACTCGAGCTCGGCGCTGTCGAGATCGTCGCGAAGCCACCGCCGGAGGTGTTCGGCCATCCGCGCGCCGCGCTCGAAGCGCTCGCGCCGCAGCTTCTCGCCGCCGTACGCCGCGCGCTCGCGGCCGACGTCTCGCACGTCAAGGTCCTGGCGCGACCACCGGCGCCGGTGGTGCACCCACCCGAGCTCGCGTTGCGCGGGCGCGCGCTCCTGGCCGTGGGGGTGGCGGCGTCGACGGGCGGCCCGCGCGCCCTCGCCGACGTCGTGCCGCGCCTGCCGACCGGCCGCGGTGCCGCGATTCTCATCGTGCAGCACATGCCGCCAAAATTCACGCGCAGTCTTGCGGAGCGTCTCGATTCGATGAGCCGCGTGCGTGTGGTGGAGGCCGCTGAGGGTGCACCGATCGTCGCGGATACGGCATACGTTGCGCCCGGCGATTATCATATGCGGGTGCATGCCGCTCCCGACGGACCCGTGATCGCACTCGATCAATCCGCGCCGCTGTGGGGCGTGCGCCCCGCCGCCGATCCGCTGTTTCGCTCGATCGCCGAGGTCTACGGCGCACGCGGCGTCGGCGTGGTGCTGACGGGCATGGGGCGGGACGGCGCCGCCGGCTTGCGCGCGATCCACGACGCGGGCGGCACCGGCCTCGCGCAGGACCGGGAGACGGCGGTGATCCACGGCATGCCCGGCGCCGCGGTGCAGGCGGGCGGCGTCGACGCGGTCCTGCCGCTCGGCCAGATCGCCGACCGCGTCGCGGCCGAGCTGGCGCGGCGCAAAGGACCAGAATCGTGAAGGGCTATCTCCTCGTGCGCGTCGCGGGAAAGGCATACGGACTGCCGGTCGGCCGTGTGCTCGAGGTCGGGGATGCGTCCGAAGTACTTACCGTTCCTCGCAAGCTTCCCGCCGTGCGCGGCTTGACGCCGCTGCGCGGGCGTCTCGTGCCGCTGATCCACCTGGGGGCATTGCTCAGCGGCACCGCGGCGCCCGCCGACCCTGTCGCCGGCGTGCGAACCGTCGTGCTCGTGGAGATCGGGGGAGGGGGGGGGGGGGGGGCCCGCACGCGCAGGGAGCGGCGGGTCGTCAGGTCGCGTTCGAGGTGGACGACGCCGACGCCGTCGTACGCGAGCAGCCGCTGCCGGTGCCGCGCGGCCAGACCCTCCCGTGGGCTGTGGGCGTGGCGGAGCAGGGAGAAGGTGAGGGGCTCGTGCCGATCCTCGATCTCGACGCGCTGGGAGATCGGATCTTATGACGACGACCAGCACGGGTGGCGATGATGTCCAGCTGGTCACCTTCAAGGTCGGCGGCCAGGATTTCGCGTTCAATATCTTTCAAGTGGAGCGCATCCTCCGCTACGAAGCGCCCGCGCCGCTTCCCAAGGCGCCGGACTTTCTCGAGGGCGTGCTACAGTATCAGGGCAGCGCGGTTCCCCTGGTCGATTTGCGCAAGCGCCTCGGGGCGGCCGCCCCGCTGCGCGAGGAGACGCGCACGGTCATTCTCGAGTTCGACGGCGGCAAGATCGGCGTGATCGTGGATGCCGTCACCGAGGTCTTGCAGGTGGCCGCGCAAGCCGTGACGCCCCCGCCGGGCATCGTGAAGGGGCTCGCGGCCGAATACATCGCCGGTCTCGTCGTGCAGAATGGCCGGACGATTGTGGTCTTGAATACCAACAAGCTGCTGAATTCGAAGGAGAAACTGGCGCTGCAGGGAGCGACATGACGGTTGAATCACCAGTCGTCGCGCTGCGTCGCGAATACGACGCCATCGCACGCCAGCTCGAAGGCGCGCCGGGAAGCGCCGAGCGCGATGCGGCGAAGCGCGAGATCATCGCGTATTTCAAGAAGGTCGACGGCATGCTCGCCGAGCTGACTCAGTTGAAGGACGACATCCGCCAGCTCGTCGATCGCTACAAGCAGCTGGCTGCCGACACGAAGCAGGCGGCGGCGCCGGAGTTTACGGGACAGCGTCCGGTGCTGCACGCCGATCACATCGGCGCGACGACGTTCATCGAGAAGGGCTGGAGTCTTATCTCCCTGGGCGACCACGCCGGCGCGATCCAGGCCTTGACGAAGGCGCTGCAGCTCTCGCCGGGCGAGACGCAGGCCGAATCGTTGCTCGGCTGGGCGCAGATGCTGCACGAAGACTATGACGACGCGCTGGGCACCTTCCAGAAGGTACTCATGAAGGAGCCCGCGAACTCGCTGGCGCGGATCAACGTCGGATACATCTGCCTGAAGAAACGGATCTTCGGCGAAGCGATCGAGCACCTCTCGAAAGCAATCCGGCTGGACAACGACAAGAAGGCGACGCTGTACGCGCATTTCTATCTCGGGCTCGTGTACTTGCAGCGGGAGATGTTCGAGGATGCGGAAACATTCTTCGAAAAGACGCTCAAGCTGGGACCCAACCTGATCGAAGCGTACTACGAGCTGGGCCGCGCCCACTGGTTCGGGGGCGATCACGCGAAAGCCCAATCCATCTGGGAAGACGGCTTCAAGGCGAACAAGTTCAATCCCTGGGGCAAGAAGTGTCAGGAGATGTTGGACCTTGTCGCCCGGGGCGAGGAGCCACCGCGAGACTAGTCCTCATCGCCCTGCTGCTGCAGGGGAACGCGCCGCACGGTTCGCTTCCAATCGCAACACAAGTTGGGCGGGTCACCGCCATCGCGTGGCCGGGGCAGGAGGGGCTGGCGACGGCGATCGCCGAGCAAGCCGATCGCGCGACCAACTTTCCCGGCATCGGTGCGCCACCGGACCGGGAGCTGCGCATCATCCTCGCGCCGACGCGTGCGAAGTATGACTCGTTGACGCGCGGCCGCCTGCCGTTGTGGAGCGAGGGCGCGGCGTTCCCGGAAACTGGCACGATCGTGCTGTTGGCCGACCGGCCGACGGTCCGTCCGGCCGCCCTTCGTCATGAGCTCGCCCACCTCGCGCTGCGCTGGCACGTCGTGCATCACCTGCCGCTCTGGTTCGAGGAGGGATACGCGGCGGTGGCCGCGGGGGAATGGGACCGGCTCGATGCCCTGCAGCTCAACTGGCAGCTGGCGCGGGGCGCGCGCATGGATCTCGACGATGTCGATCGCGCGCTCCGGGGAGCACGGGGCGATGCGGAGACCGCGTATGCGCTCGCGACGACGGCGGTGTTACTGCTCGAGCGTTGGGGGGGAGCGCAGGGGCTCGGGCCGTTGCTGGCCAACCTGCCCCATGCCGAGTCGTTCGACGCGGCGCTGCGTGAGACATATCACATGACGGAGGGTGACTTCGAGCTGCGCTGGCAGCGGGACGTCCGGTCGCGCTACGGCTGGCTCTCCTGGGTCGCCGCCATGGGTTTCTTCTGGCTGACCGTTGGCGCGCTGCTCGTCGCACTGGTGGTGCTGCGGCGCAAACGTGACCGGGCCAAGCGCGCGGCGTTGGAGGCCGAACCGGATGGAAGCCAAATGCTTGACGAGCTTGGGATTACCGAATAGACTGAGGCGCCAGAAATGCCGGACCAAACACTTGCACGTTCGCGCCTACGCTTCGGACCGAAGAACTACATCGTTCTCGGCGGCGCGGTGGTGTCGCTTGCACTGGGCTACTGGCTCTTGTCACAGGGTTCCACAACGCTCGCGCCGGTGCTGCTCGTCCTGGGCTACTGCGTGCTGTTTCCCGTAGGCCTGGCCCTCTAGCACCCCCGCTCCCCCAATGGCTCGGGCGAATAGCTCAGCGGTTCAGAGCGCCTGCCTTACACGCAGGATGTCGGGGGTTCGAATCCCTCTTCGCCCATTGGTGTAGCAGCCCGTAACGGAGGAACGTCCACGGTGAGAGCGCTTCAATTCGCATTGGCCTTGTCGATCGGCGTTGCGACAACGACCGCCGGGCAGCAGCTCGCGGCGCCGCAGCAACCGACCGTGCGCCTGCTGATCTTGCCCTTCCAAGCTGCGGTCGCGGACTCGGCCACGAGCATCGCGTTGTCCGATGCCGTGCGTGATCGCATCAACGCGCTTGTGAAGAACAAGGTGATGGTCGTCCCGAAAGCGAAACTGTGCGAAGCGCTCGCGCAATCGGGATTCCCGTGTAATGGCCTGCTCGACGACCAGCAGGCGAAGCAGCTGGCGCGTTTCCTCCAGGTGCACGCGTACACGACCGGCGTTTTTACGAAGGGCGGCACGACGCTAGCCGCCGATGTCGAGATGATCGACATCGGCAGCTCGGGCATCGCCGGCCGTTTCACCGCCACCAACGGCAATCCCGGAACCGCCGCGGCACTCGCGGAGGTGATCGCACAGCGCATCGCCACGACCGTGCGGGTAAGCGAGCCGGTCCGCAATTGCAATGAAGAGCGGAAGAAGGGACAATTCGCGCGCGCGCGGGCCGAAGCACAGAAGGCGTTGACCCTGGATCCCAATTCGACTGGCGCGTGGCTGTGCATCGCGACGATTTACGAGGCGCAGCGGATGCCGGCGGACAGCATCATCGCGGCCTCCGAGCGTGCCCTGAAGGGCGATTCGCTCAACGGCACCGCGCTCGAGAACATCGCGCAACGCTACATGCAGATCGGCGATACGCTCAAAGCGATGGAGGCGTACATCCGGCAGCTTCGCGGCGAGCCACGCAACACGCAGAAGCGTCTCGGCGTCGCGCAGCAGCTGCGGCAGATGAAGCAGTACCCGCGGGCCACCGAAGTGCTGGACGATGGGCTCAACGTGATGCCCGGCGATGCGCAGCTGCTCGACATGAAGCTCACGATCTGCACCGAAGCGAACAACTATCGCTGCGCCAGTGACGTGTGGGTGGCGAAGGCCGTGCACGACACAGCATTGCTCGCCGACACGACGGTCTTGAAACCGGCAATCGGCGCGGCACAGCAGGCGATGGACACCGCGGC
>WNGN01000183.1_pt1 | contig 36114 bp, 27 predicted proteins | sample 5400561 | NCBI WGS metagenome assembly WNGN01 (sample SAMN13153379, study PRJNA577476) | soil metagenome | isolation source: 115 cm soil or saprolite under Garry oak tree replicate 2 | place: USA:California | collected 2016-06-15 | reverse complement strand
AGCAGCACGCCGATGGTGGGGGTGGCCAACAAGAATGGCAAGTATTACGCTTTCAACCGCAACAGTATTGCAACGGGTCCGGTCTGGAAAGACCAGGTCGCGACTGGTGGGAATTGCCCCCAGTGTGGGAATGGTTCCATCTCCCCCAGCGCCTGGGATGGGCAGAATCTCTACATTGGCGGTGGCAACACCACAATCAGCGGCAGCAGTTGCATGGGCAGTGTGCGCAAAGTCAATCCAGACAATGGAAGCTATCTCTGGCAGCACTGCATGGGCAATGGGCCGGTGCTCGGGTCGGTGACAGCCACGGCTTCTGGGGTGGTAGCGGCCTCGCAGGGCAACACGGTGATTGTGATGGATGCGTCCACGGGCGCCACCGTGGCCCGTCTCCACGACTCGCTGACTGGCTCGAAGCTCTACGGAGGACCGTCTATTTCCAATGGGGTGCTCTTCGTCGGCAACATCGATGGCAACATCTATGCTTACTCACCTAATGGGCAATAATATGGTTGGGTTGAATTGAATTGAATTGAGATAAAAATCATCAATAGGGAAAGAGGGAGCCGGTAACCAGGATGTTGCTGGCTCCCTCTTCTTTCCCATAGCCTAAAGCAGTTCATTGTTGCGTTTCTTCTTGTTCCGTATTGTCACACATGATATACTGGCAGCAAATTGTTCGAGTGGGAGAGGAACGCATAGTATGGGCCAATACCAGCAATGGTTGCTCTATCGAGAGATTGATCAAAGATTGCGGGCACGATTAGCAGAGCTTGAGGTAGAGCTGGCTCACCTCCAGGAGCAGGCGCGCCTTTTAGAACCAGCATGGCCGCATACAGATAACGAGATTATACGTTCGCTTACAGCCAGCATTGAGTTCGTTTCACCTTCTGCATGGGATGGGGGAGGATTGCCGAACTTCAGCCCACAGGAGATGCAGGGTACCCTCTATACTAGAACTCCGCCACAGCCGCCTGTGACTCCGCACTCTGAACTGATACCGCTTCCAGAAGATAGAACAGTAGATTTTTATGAGCGTGGTTATACTGAGCCACGGCTCGAACTTCCTGAGTGGCTATACAATCTTGCAGTTTCCCCTGGGACTACCGACCGTACCAGTCCTATAGACCAGCAGGCGATACGCACGAACCGACTGGTGCAGCGCTGGATAGAACGCTGGGGCAGGCATTCCGCACCTTCGGCTCGACAGTTGCCCGGGGAGGATCAACCTAAATGAGTCACAAACCTGAGCGCCAGTTCCCTGACGATCTCAGCCAGGTCTACTCACGGCTCAACCAGCTAGATGTAGAGCAGTTTTATACCGGCTATCAATGGTGGATCACGCACCGGCGGATCAATGTCCTACAAGAAGAGATTGATACTTTACGCTTACAAAGAGATGAAAATGCGCAATATATGCAGCACGCCCGCCCTCCGGCTGTAGCTCTCGCTACGCTGGCACGCCTACAAGCGAATGGCGTCGATGACCTTGACCTGCTTGACCGTATGCTGGAGCAGGGCGAGGAGTGGTTAGATCTTATCATGCAGCGGCTTGATTACTGTGAGCAATTAGATTTTATTCACGATAACTATACGCAATGGTGCGAGCATGCATTGGAAGGAGCCTACGACTGGATCGACTCCATGCGAGACGCCGAAGTTGATACGTCTCCACCACCTGAAGCTGCCTCAGACATTGAAGCCACCGAGGAGCTATTGTTGCGGAAACTCACCAGCGAGGAAGAAGGGGAAATTCCCATGGCCGATGCGCCTGTTATATCAGGGGAGGAGGATGTCCAGGAGCAGGTTGCAGAAGCTGCTGAACTCGAAGCAACACTTGCTACAGAGGCTGAGGATGCTGTCGATTTACTCACTTCTCCTATGATGCAGGAGAGCGAACAGCAGTCCGTGGAACTTGCTACTGTGCCGGAAGTGAGCCTGGTTGAGCCCGAGGCTGAGGTTCCAGAACCTACCACTGCTATCGAGCAGACGATGGAAGAACAGCGGATAGAAGCCGTTCAGGCGCCAGAGGCCGCACATGTTGCAGAGGAAAATGGTCCATCTGCTGCTTCTTTCGAGCGGGAGAGTGAACAGCAAGCTGTAGAACTCGCTCTCCAGTTGGAGACATTATCCTCCACGGAGGTAGAGGTTGACGAAGCATCCCTGGCTCTCGAAGGGAATGCTGAGGTTGAAACCTTAGAGGTTCTTACCAACGATGTTGCCCCACAAGAAGATATAGGCGTTGATGCTGTACAGGAAATGCCGTTCCCGATTGAGATAGATTCAGCAGCTACCGTCGAAGAAACGCTTCCTACTGAGATAGACGAGCAAGATACTACCGGTGAAGCGCATAGTGAGGAGCAGGAGACAGAAGCTGCTGGCTCAGGAGTGCTGCTGCCGGATGAAGTGAACATCGAGAGCGAAGCGCCTGTCGAGGAAGGTCTTGTGCTTGTTGGTGCTGCCAGTGATAACGTTCCTGAAGTGAGCGGCTCACAGGAGAATGCAGAGCGCACTCCTGCACAAGATCAGAAGCCACGGCGGAAGCGCAGTTTCTGGGAATTCTTGCTGGGGTTACCAGGCCACTAATAGGTTGTCAAGCTTCATAAATTGCCTTCTTTCGAAATTTTACGCGCTAGCTCATTAAGTACCTTAATTTGGCCAGGTGAGAAAAGGGGCATCATCAACTCCTCTAAAAGTTGCGGAAATGGATTTTCCAGCTGCGGGACTCGTTTCCGCAAATCCGGCAGAAATGCGTACTTCTCAAAGTAATGGACGAAGTCTTCTACAAGCTGCTGTACCTCCGGGGCATCTTCAGGCAAGGAGGTAAGGGCAACAAGGCGTTCGCCTAACGTCAGCAACTGTTGATATTCCTCCGGGTGCTCGGTAATATACCCGACGAGATGTTGAGCTAGGTCCATCATCACCCCTGGCTGATCTCTAGACCACTTGAAACCGTCGAGAAGCACGTAGGCCTGAGCCTCCTGCTCCCAGAGCGCCGGGGTTATGTGCGAAAGATGCTGCGCTAAATGCTCCTGTACAAACTGAAACGTGGGAGAGTCAGCAGATAAGTGGTCTAAGGTGGCAAGGGTATCCTCGTCTAGCAATGCTCTAATCTTGTTACGACGTTCCTCCAACGCCTGGATCTGGGCGGCGAGTTCTTTGTCGAGGGATTGCAAAACATCCCACAAGGTGTGTTGATGCTCAGGTTCACCAAGCAGCGCCCTGATCTTTTTCAGTGACAACCCTAGCGCCTGCAGGCGGCGAATGCGCTGCAGGCGCAGTAAATCCTGCGCATCGTACAGGCGATAGCCTGCCCTGGTGCGTTCGGGTTGCGCAAGCAGGCCCATCTTCTCGTAGTGACGGATCGTTTTTGGCGTCACGCCGAGCAATTGTGCAATCTCGCCGATCTGGAGTAATGTTCTCATTGCCTATCACCTTTAGCTCTTCTTACAGTCATTATTGATGATACAACTTTGTCCCAGGGGCAAGGTCAAGCCACTCGAGTCACATTGATTTATTGCTGAGTTGGCACGCCGTGACATTCGTGTGGAGGAACGCATCGAAGAGCAGGGCATTATCGATAGCCGCCCTGCCGACGCACTCTCGTGGGGACATGAGAGGCATTTTTGATTGCGCTACAAAACTTGCAGAGAGGTATTATCTACTTTTGTGAAGATGGAGGCATGCCGGGAATAGGCGCTCTCATAGTAGACTGAGAAAAGACTCCTGGAAAAGGGCCGCCAGGTGATTTTGCAACGACCTGTTCGAGTTCTGCCACTCGTGCCCGCAGCTTTTTCACTTCACGGCGCTCCTGCAATGCCGATAGAGCGGAGACGACATAGAGCAACAAGGCCCCCAGCCCAAATGCTACCGCGAGGAGCGCGCCGAGTGGAAAGCGTGGTAGATGCCAGGTGAATAGTATAAGCGGTACTTCAGTCGGAAAGTTCTGCAGCGCTAGCACGGCCACCACGCTACCGACCAGTAAGAAGACAACGAGAACTAGGTAGATCATGGGCGCCCCCTCTCAAACTCCAGATGTAGCCGCGTTTCCTGCCAGGTATATGTTGCCAATAGTATATATGAGAGAAGCAGGCATTGCAAATTGATGGGACTTGCGAACTCGAGATCTCCTTATATCGGTGGACTGCCCCGGCTTTTTAGCGAGCTATGGCGGATACATCCTGGAACATCTAGACGTACACATGCGGACCTGTTACACTTGAGAAGCATTTTGCTGAAGGATTTTAGCAACGGTAGAGGCAAGTCGTGTTATTCGAAGAGTATGAGAAGCAACATCCCATCCATAGTCCCGTACGTACGCAGTACCTGCAGATCAAGCAACAGAACCCTGATGCTATTCTTTTCTTTCGCCTGGGCGACTTTTATGAGATGTTCGATGATGATGCAGAGATTGTTGCCCGTGAGCTGGAAATTGCTCTGACACGACGCGACTTCGGGCGCGGTGAAAAATCGCCCATGGCAGGTATACCCCATCACGCTGCCGATGGCTATATTGCGCGCCTGGTGAGCAAGGGTTACAGGGTAGCAGTGTGCGAGCAGATGAGCGACCCGGCGCTCTCCAAAGGGCTGGTTGAGCGAGAAGTGATCCGCGTCGTTACACCTGGTACTGTGATCGATCCCGCTATGCTGGCAGCCAAGCGCAACAATTTTCTGGCCGGCGTGGTCGTGGGACGTGAAGCCGTAGGTATGGCGTACGTAGATATTACAACAGGGGAATTTGCTGTTACACAGTTCAGCACACCCGAACCAGAACTGGCACTACAGCAGGAGATTGCCCGCGTAGGGCCGGCAGAGGTCATTGTCGAGGCTCATTATGCTTCCCTAGGAAGTCGCAAAAAGCGCTGGCTGGCAGCCGTGATGAGCGAGAAGAAGGTGACAAAGCTGGGAAATAACGGATCTGCTGTTCCCCAGGTGGGATCCTCGAACGCAGAGATCCCCAACCTCGACGAGGAAGATGAAGACGACATCGCCCCGCTGGCGAAACTACTCACGGGCATTAGTGGAGCGTCAGGGCATGTGACACCCTACGATGCACGCTATTTTGCCGAGGATGATGCACGTCACCGTTTGCTCGCACATTTCGAGGTCACATCATTGGAAGGCTTTGGCTGCGCGCATCTCCCACTGGCTATTCGCGCAGCCGGGGCAGTGCTGGCATATCTTCAAGAGGCACAGAGGGCGCTATTAAGCCAGCTCACAGCGCTCGAGACCTACTACACTTCTTCTTTCATGACGCTCGACCCACATACACGCCGCAATCTCGAACTCTTCGAGAGCGGCCGCAGTGGCTCCGTCAAAGGATCGCTGTTGTGGGTGCTTGATAAAACGCGGAGTCCAATGGGGGGCCGCCTGCTGCGGCGCTGGATTGGTCAGCCTTTACTTGATATAGCTATTCTCCAGCAGCGCCAACAGGTGATTGGCGAGATGCTAAGTGATACACTCATGCAGGCCAGGCTGGTAGAGGCATTGAAGAAGGCCGGCGATGTCGAACGCCTGATTAATCGTGTACGCCAGCGGATCGCTACACCGCGCGATATGGTAGCCCTGGCGACAGGACTGCGCGCGGCTATCGAGGTAAGAGCCTGCTTACCCGAGGACGCGGAGCAAAGCATGCCCGCGCTCGCACATATTATGCAGCAGCTCACCGACAACGGAGATATCATTACATTGATCGAAAGCGCCATCGTGGATGAGCCGCCCCTGAGCACGGCGGAAGGTGGTGTGATCCGGCCCGGCTTCAACTCTGAACTCGATACGGTCAAGCTAGCCTCACAAGATGGACAGCAGTGGATCACTCAGATGGAGCAGCGCGAGCGCAGGCGGAGCGGCATCAGCAACCTCAAAGTGGGCTACAACAAGGTATCTGGCTACTATATCGAGGTGACCAACTCCAATCTGAACCGCGTTCCAGCCGATTACATTCGCAAGCAAACACTCTCTAATGGGGAGCGCTATATTACACCAGACTTAAAAGAGTATGAAACGCTGATTCTTAATGCGCAGGACAGGATCAGCAAACTGGAAGGGGAACTCTTCGCCCAACTGCGCGCTGATATCGCTATCCACGCCTCAGAGCCCATTCTCGACACCGCTCACACGCTGGCAGAGATCGATGCTTACCTGAGCCTGGCGGAAGTCGCGGCGCGGCACAATTACTGTTGTCCTCAACTCAATGAAGGCGATACCATTCACATCGTCGCCGGCCGTCATCCCGTCGTCGAACAGGCGCAAGCAGAGACTCCCTTTATTCCCAATGACACACAGCTTGCCAACCACGATGCACAGATTTTGATCATCACCGGACCCAACATGGCGGGCAAATCAACCTACTTACGCCAGGTTGCATTGATTACGCTGATGGCACAGATTGGCAGCTATGTTCCGGCGGAGGCGGCCAGTATCGGCCTGGTTGATCGCATCTTCACGCGTATCGGCGCACAGGATGACCTGGCAACGGGGCAGAGTACCTTCATGGTAGAGATGGTCGAGACAGCCAATATCCTACACCACGCTACACCGCGCAGCCTGGTGATTCTCGACGAGATAGGACGCGGCACCAGCACCTATGATGGCCTCGCCATTGCTCGCGCCATCATAGAATACCTGCACAACAATAAGCGGTGTGGAGCACGTACACTCTTTGCTACGCACTATCACGAGCTAGTCGAGGTGGCGCAAATGCTGCCGCGAATTCGCTGTATGAACGTAGCCGTGACAGAGGAGGGTGGGAAAGTCGTCTTCCTGCGCAAGATTGTGCCGGGCGGCGCGGATAAGAGTTACGGAGTACACGTGGCACAAATAGCAGGTATCCCACGCCCTGTCATTCACCGTGCAGAGGAGATCCTGGTGGAACTGGAGCGCAAAGGCGATGCCAGGGCCCGGCGCAAGGCCATGCAGGATATAGCCATGCCTACAGCCCTACAGATGACTCTCTTTGCGGCCGAGCAGCACCCCTTGATTGAGGAGATCAAGGCACTGGCTATTGACGAACTGACCCCTATCGAAGCCATCAGCAAGTTGTACGAGTTGCAGCAGAAGGCTAAGAAATAAGGCTGAATTTGTACCTCTCTGTTGTTACATGTTATGATGGAGGTGCTAATGCGCTTCATGGTTGACCTCGTGTCGAGGGCATCAATAAAAGAGAAAGAGAATTTGTAGGTTACACATACATTTGATTTTTGCAGCCGTAGTACGTAGGAACGTTTTTGCATTAAGCAGCGAAGGAGATTCACATGACCAACCCATTGCTTCAGTTGAAAGCACTAGGACAAAGCGTCTGGTACGATAACATTGATCGAGCTCAGCTCATTTCCGGGCAGTTCAAGCGCCTGATGGACGAAGATGGCATCGTGGGGGTTACCGCGAACCCGACCATTTTTCAGAAATCGATCAGCCACGGCAACGCCTACGATGAGCAGATGTACCAGCTCATCAGGGAGGGCAAGAGCACAAACGAGATCTACGAGGCGCTAATCATCCAGGACATTCGTACCGTGGCAGACCTGCTGCGGCCCATCTACGACAGTACAAACAGGCAGGATGGCTTCGTCAGCCTCGAGGTTTCACCAGAGCTGGCACACGATACCGAAGGCACGATCTCGGAGGTGCGCCGCTTCTGGAAAATGGTTGACCGGCCGAACCTGATGATCAAGATCCCAGGCACGCCAGAAGGCATTCCTGCCATCCGCCAGTCCCTGAGCGAGGGCATAAACATCAACATCACGCTCATCTTCTCGATAGAGAACTACCTGCAGGTGGCAGACGCCTACCTGAGCGCCCTGGAAGAGCGCAATAGCGAAGGCAAAGATATTAGCCATATCGCCTCAGTCGCCAGTTTCTTTGTTAGCCGTGTCGATACGCTGGTTGATAAGTTGCTCGAGGACCAGATCAAAGCCACCAGCGACAGTACCAGGCAGCAGATGCTCAAGTCACTTGAAGGAAAAGCAGCCATTGCCAATGCGCGGCTCGTCTACCAGGAGTTCAAGCGCATTTTCAGCACGCCGCGCTTCGAGTCGCTCAAGCACGCCGGGGCTCATGTGCAGCGACCGCTCTGGGCGAGCACCAGCACGAAGAACCCAGCATACCGCGATGTGCTCTACGCCGAGGAGTTGATTGGACCCAATACTGTAGATACAATGCCCCTTGAGACCATCCAGAATTTCCGCGACCACGGGCAGGTACGTTACAGTATCGAGGATAATATTCCACAGGCCAAGGCTGAACTGGCTGCCCTGGAGGATGTAGGCATCCATTATGACCAGGTGACGCAGCAACTCCAGGATGAAGGGGTACAAAAGTTTGCCGATTCCTTCCACGAACTGTTCAAAGAGATCGAAGCTAAGCGGCAGGCCCTTAAAGAGACGCTCCACGCGGACTGATGGCACGGCCGGGAGCTGGGCGCCGGTCATTTTGTCAAGATGGTGCATAATGGTATTGAAGAATGGGCGGCGCATTCCCTTCGCCTTTAGGCAGGGATTAGCTGCTCTATTTCCTGCATTCTGTGGTATACCATGCTATAATGTTTGGTACTGAGACAACCGTCAAAAAGTACCTTGAGTGGGGGCAAGGCTAATGCGCAAGACGTTTAAGTATCGCCTCTATCCAACCAAAGAAACCGAACAGAAATTATTCTGGACGCTCACCCGATGCCGAGAGTTGTACAACGCGGCCATCAATATTTTAGAGCGTGGAAGACGCCAACAGGGAGCAATCTCTGTAGAAGCTCCCTGCCTTTAGGCGGGAGAGCACTTCACTATGGTATGCTTCAAGCATATGGCGAAGGCTTCGAGATTCTGAACGCGGCCCGTATAACCCTGAGATGAATCATTCACAGCGAAAGTCATTGCAACGCTGCGTAATGAGTTCGGAGGGCACGCAGTAAAAACAGACTAGTAGGGGTGCGAGCACCCGCACCCTACAAGGAGAGTACCAATGCCTCAGCGTAGCGCAGTCGAGGTCAATCCACTGCGAGAAGGATTACGCGTCAAACAAGGACCTGAGCCCTGTGTCATGGTCATTTTTGGGGCGACCGGCGACTTGACGCATAGGAAACTGCTTCCAGCACTCTATAACCTGGCGTTGGAACACCCACTCCCGGCGGGTTTTTCCGTTGTAGGGTTCGCCCGGCGGCCCTACAACGACGACATTTTTCGCGAGCAGGCACTTGATGCCATTAATCAATTCTCTCGCCAGAAGCCGGTCAATCCACAGGTGTGGGAGAGCTTCGCCTCGGGTATCCGCTACCTGCAATCCGATTTTAACGATCCAGCGGGATATGAGAAACTCAATATCCTGCTGAATAAGCTTGACCAGGAACGCGGGACGGGCGGCAATCGCATTTTTTATCTTTCTACGCCGCCCAGCCAATATCCTGATATCATCCAGCGTCTTGGCGCAATGGGCTTGAATCGAAATCGCAAAGGCTGGACGCGCATCATCATTGAAAAACCCTTTGGACATGACCTGGCATCGGCGCACGAACTCAACCGCCAGGTTGCCAGGGTTTTTAAAGAAGAACAGGTCTACCGCATCGATCATTATCTTGGTAAGGAAACAGTACAGAACATCCTTGTTTTTCGCCTGGCGAATGGTATCTTCGAGCCGGTGTGGAACCGGCGTTATGTTGACCACATACAGATTACTGTAGCAGAGAATATTGGATTAGAAGGGCGCGGGGCCTACTACGAGGAAACGGGAGCTATTCGTGACATGGTGCAGAACCATGCATTACAGCTTTTGACGCTTGTTACGATGGAGCCGCCGATTGCCTTTGATGCCAACGCGGTGCGCGATGAAAAAGTCAAAGTGATACACGCTTTGCAGCCACTTGCCGGGCGCGAGGTTACAAATAATACATTTCGTGCGCAATACGGCCCAGGTTGGGTCAACGGTCAACAGGTTCCTGGATATTTACAGGAGCCCGGTATCCCGCCGCATTCGACGACGGAGACCTATGTAGCGATCAAATTGTTCATCGATAATTGGCGCTGGGCAGGTATTCCCTTCTACCTGCGCGTGGGCAAACGTCTCCCTAAACGTGTCACCGAAGTCGCTATCCAGTTCAAGCAAGCGCCGCTCATGCTTTTCAAGCGGAGCGATGCACATGGACAGGTCGAGCCGAACGTTCTCACGCTGCGCATCCAACCGGACGAAGGGATCTCGCTCAAGTTTGGGACCAAGGTACCGGGCTCAGAAATGCAGATTCGCTCAGTGAACATGGATTTTCTCTATGGTTCTTCATTCCGCGCTCAGCCTGAAGCATACGAGCGTTTGCTACTCGACTGTATGGTAGGCGACTCAACACTCTTTACGCGGCGGGACGAAGTAGAGGCGGCCTGGGCTTTTGTTCAGGGCATCCTTGACCAATGGAAAAGTGAAGGGCGTGAGAACCTCCTGACATACGAATCGGGCACGTGGGGACCTGAAGCTGCTGACGAATTCATCTGGCACGATGGCCGCAGGTGGCGCCGACCGTAGTGCAGTGCAACAGAGCGCAGGGCATCTTGCCGGTGGATTGCGCAAAAGAACAATGGCGTTCATCAAGATATATTAGAGAACAAAGATGTTCGTAATGATAGGGGAGCACGACAATGACTGAGGATACCGCCAACCGGCCAGTGATACGTTTACCGTGGGCAGGAAAGCCCATTCGCATGGAGCAAACTGAGCAAGAACTTGCTCTCTTGTGGAAAATATCCGCCGACAACATGCGCATGGGTCAGAACACGAATGTTCGTACCAGTGTGCTCAATCTCATCATCAGCGCCCCCGATATCGAGTCCGCCCAGCGCGCCAGTAAAATACTACGCGACTTATCAAGTATGCACCTGGCTCGTGTCACGATACTGATTCTTGACAGCAGCGACGACACGCCCACCAGTGTTTCTACCTGGATTACACTACGCTGCTTCTCCGTTATCTCAGATCTCATGCGTCATTGCTTTGAGCAGACGACTGTTCTGGCTACCGGCAGTGCAGTTCGCTCCATAGCGAATATTGCTCAACCCCTGCTGAAAGCGGAGTTACCGGTGTATCTATGGTGGCTCGGTGATCCTCCAAGTGATAATAGCGTATTTGGCAGCCTTGTTGCTCTCAGCGACCGGGTAATAGTTGATTCGACCAGCTTTTTTAACCCGGAGCAGGACATCTATACGCTGGCATCACTCCTCCAGGCATCCCCTGGCTGCGCTCTAAGTGATTTGAACTGGAGCCGGTTGACCCCGTGGCGGCAATTAATCGCCCAATTTTTCGATGTTGCAGATTATCGTCCCTACCTGGCAGGGGTCAATTCCATCGAAATCGCGCATGCCGCTGCCCCGATTGCCACGCAGATGCGCACCGAGTCTGGTGACGTTTCGCCCAATCCTGCGCGTGCGTTGCTGCTGGCAGGCTGGCTGAAGGCGCGTCTCGGGTGGAACCTGGCCGGAGATACCTTAAAAAATGTGTATGACACGGCCAGTGGTACATACACCTGGTATATGGATCGCTCAACCAGTCCTCGTCTCACTCGCCCGCTGGGTTCAGGCCGGGGCAAAGCGGCGAAACGGACCAGCATCCATATTTATCCGCAGGTGTATACCGATATGCACCCGGGGTCGATCTGCTCTGTTCGTCTGGTTAGCCAGGTGGAAGACAGGCAGGCCACATTCAGCATTGAGCGTGAAGATGACCCTGACCATGTGATCACCTCTGTTGAACTGGCCGACGAGACACGCCCGCAAAGGACTGTCAGCCTCGCCATGGCTTACCCAGAAAGCCTGCTGCTGGGGCAGGAACTGGAGATTATGAAACGCGATTTCACCTATGAGCAAACATTAGAAGAGCTTGCGGAGTTGTTGGGGCAAGGTTAAAGATGAGGAGTGCTGTATGTATATTGCCACATATCCCGATAGTGATACTCTGAGCCATCAAGCAGCCCAGCTCATTGTGCGGCTCGCGGCTGAGTCGGTTGTTACTCATGGCCGCTTCACAGTTGCACTCGCAGGCGGCTCAACGCCGAGAAAGCTGTATAGTTTGCTCGCCAATGAACCGTATCGCAGCCAGATTGACTGGGCGCTGGTGGAAGTCTTCTGGAGCGATGAGCGTTGCGTCCCAGTAGATGACCCGGAGAGCAATTTTCGTATGGCGCAGGAAGCGTTTCTCAGTAAGGTGCCCATTGCTGAGAACCAGATACACCGCATGCATGCGGATTGGCCCGACCATGATGCGGCTGCCCAGGCTTATGTCATTGAAATGAGGCGAGTTTTTGGCACCGATGGCATACCCAGCTTCGACCTGATTCAGCTCGGTCTGGGACCCGAAGGGCATACCGCTTCTCTCTTCCCACATCAGGCAGCGCTGCGCGAGCAAGAGCGTCTCGTCATGCCAGTGAGGACGCCCAAGCCGCCACCAGATCGCCTGACCTTCACCCCGCCGTTGTTGAATGCAGCACGGCACGTGCTTTTTCTGGTGACCGGCAGTGACAAGGCAGATGCTGTACACGAGGTCATCGAAGGAGAGTACAACCCCGACGAATATCCCGCGCAAATCGTACGCCCCCCGCATGGTGAGGTGACATGGATGTTGGATACAGCAGCGGCGAGCAAGCTCACCAGGTAAGGTGTCTGTTCAAGCGGACTGCTTGATGCCCTCCGCAGCGATCTCGATTTTGATGATATCGCCCACCAGGAAACCACCGGTTTCCAACGCCATATTCCAGTTCAGTCCGAAGTCTTTGCGGTTGATCGATGTTTTGGCATCGAAAGCGATAACCTCCTGACTCATAGGATTCTTCCCACGCCCGGTGAGTTCGGTGTCCAGCATCACTTCGCGGGTGACGCCATGGATCGTCAGGTCTCCGATCACCCTCGCGTGGTCGCCGCCCTCGGGCTCGACGCGGGTGCTTTTGAAGGTGATCGTCGGATACTTCTCGACCTCCAGGAAGTCGGCGGACTTCAGATGATTGTCGCGATAGTCCACTCCCGAATACAGGCTTGCCGCATCGATCTCCACCTCCACCGAAGAGCGGGACGGATCGGCCTCATCAAGGACGATGGTGCCACGCACACCCTTGAAGTGGCCTTTGACCGTTGTAATCAACATGTGTTTGCCGGAGAACTCAACCAGCGTGTGATTGGGGTCGAGCTGCCAGCGACCGGTGGTTACGCTTTGCGCTTCACTCTGTGTTGTCATATCATTTCCTCTCTTACTAACGAAATAGCCAGATTTTGTTTGGAAAGAGGACAGTCAATCCTGCCTGTCCTCTTTCCAAAGTATATACTTACTTTATGAAAGTAAGTATATACTTGATAGTTCCTATTGTCAAGGATGTTGTTTTTAAAGGGGGAATTATGGTATGCTTGGGTTATGGATACACCCAAGCAGGCGCCGACAACTGAACAAGTAGAAACCTGTGCAAGCCACCCGGTAGGCCGTGCCTTGCGTTTGATTGGCGATGTGTGGACACTCATCATAGTCTACACGCTCTTGACAGGCACAAAACGCTTTGGTGAACTGCTGCAGACCCTGGGGAATGCCAGTCCCAAGACGCTGTCGCAACGGCTCAAGATGCTGGAAGAGATGGGGTTTGTGCAGCGGCAAGCCTTCCTGGAGATTCCTCCCCGGGTCGAGTATTGCCTGACCGAGAAAGGGCTGGCATTGGTCGACATCATGGAGGCGATCAAGCAGTTCGGACAACGCTACCTCTCCGAGGTCGAACCGTCACCGCCCGAGGATCCATCTGCCTTCCAACCCTGCGAGTGATCGCGGCGGCAATGGACGCCGAGGAGCATCCACTCTATATTAGTAGGGAGCCTGGCAGCCGCAAGGGTGGGGAGTCAGCAGGGCGACCGCAAGGGTCGCCCCGACATTTCACTCATCACATTCTGATGGACAAAGCACTAGTCCTTCATCAGCTTCCTGAGGACTGTAGGCAGTATACCCCCGTTTTCATAGTATGTCACGTCGATCGGGCTATCCAGCCTCGCAATTGTCTGGAACGAGAACGTACTGCCATCTTCGCGAGTCACGCGCACTGTTACCTGCTGGCGCGGCCTCAAGCTCTTTTCGATGCCCTCGATATCATAGATCTCGCGGCCCGTCAGTCCCAGGGACTCCTTGTTCTCACCCGGCTTAAACTGTAACGGCAGGATGCCCATGCCTACCAGGTTACTGCGATGGATACGCTCGAAGCTCTCGGCGATGGCGGCGCGTATGCCCAACAGCAGCGGCCCCTTGGCAGCCCAGTCACGGGAACTACCGGAGCCGTATTCTTTGCCGGCGATGACCAGCAATGGTACCCCTTCCTGCTGGTAGTGCACAGATGCTTCGTAAATGGTGGTTTGCTCGCCACCGGGAAGGTGGAGCGTGTAGTATCCTTCCTTCTCCGGCAGCAGGCGATTGCGCAGGCGAATATTGCCAAAAGTGCCGCGTACCATCACCTCGTGGTTACCACGCCGCGCTCCATAGGTGTTGAAGTCGCGCTTTTCGACGCCATGCTCGACCAGATATTGTCCGGCCGGGCTGGCAGCAGAAAAGTTGCCAGCAGGGGAAATGTGATCCGTCGTGATCGAGTCGTCGACCATCACCAGCACCCGCGCGTTGCGAATGTCCTGCGGGCGCTCTGGTTCCGTAGACATATCCTGGAAGAACGGGGGTTCCCGTATGTAGGTTGATGCAGGGTTCCACTCGAAGAGCGTTCCTTCGGAATTAGGCAGCGCGCGCCAGTGCTCATCGCCTTCGAAGACATGGGAGTAGTTCTCCTCGAACACTCCAGGAGTGATCGAGGTTGCAATGAGCTCGCGCACTTCCAGTGGGGAAGGCCACAGGTCACGCAGGAAGACCGTCTCGCCGTTGACATCGGTTCCAATAGGGTCTTTCGTCAGGTCGATGTCTACAGTACCGGCCAGCGCATAAGCGACGACCAGCGGGGGTGAGGCCAGGAAGCTGGCACGCACCTGCGGATGGATGCGCCCCTCAAAATTGCGGTTCCCGCTCAGGACGGCAGCGACCACGAGGTCGTTTTGATCTACCGCGTCAGCAACAGGCTGCGGCAGTGGGCCGCTATTACCAATACACGTTGTACAACCAAAGCCCACCAGGTGGAAGCGCAGCGCCTCCAGGTATGGCAACAAATTGGCGTTATTCAGGTAGTCGATAACGGCTCGCGAGCCAGGAGCAAGGCTGGTTTTCACGGTGGGTTTCACAGAGAGGCCGCGTTCGACGGCATGTTTTGCTAACAGGCCTGCTGCGACCATAACCGAAGGATTGGAGGTATTGGTGCAGCTCGTGATGGCGGCAATGGCAACGGAGCCATCCGTGATGTGCGTCTGCGTATCACCTATGGTAATGAGGACATGTTTGATGCTGCCATTGCCATGTCCATTCCCACCTCCTCGAGCCAGTTGCCTGTCAATCTCTTCTTTCTGGGCAACCGGGTCGGGGTCGGGCTGCCCCCCTTCCGTGCCCAGGCGGATCAGGGAATTTTCGGTTACATTGTTTTCTGCTGCTGCTTTGAAACGATCAGCAAAGGTGGCATGGAATACCTTGCTGAGGTCTTGCATGGGAACGCGGTCCTGCGGGCGACGGGGTCCGGCCAGGCTGGGTTCGATAGTAGCGAGATCGAGTTCGAGCAGGTCATCGAACCACGGCTCCTGCATATCGTCCGTGCGGAACAACCCCTGAGCCTTTGTATAGCGCTCGACCATGTCAACCAAGTGGTGACTGCGCCCGGTGCTGCGCAGGTAGAGCAGGGTTTCCGCATCGACAGGGAAGAGCGTAGCAGTCGCACCAAATTCAGGCGACATGTTAGAGATGGTGGCGCGGTCGGCCAGAGTCAGGTAGCTGAGGCCAGGGCCAGTAAACTCGACGAACCTGGCCACGACACCGCGCTTGCGCAACATTTGCGTGACAGTCAGCACCAGGTCGGTGGCGGTTGAACCATCCGGCAGTGAGCCCGTCAGCCGCACGCCGATGACCTCAGGGGTGAGGAGATACAGAGGCTGCCCGAGCAATACCGCCTCCGCTTCTATACCGCCGACGCCCCAGCCAAGGACGCCCAGGCCGTTGATCATGGTGGTGTGAGAGTCGGTGCCGACGAGCGTATCAGGGAAAGCGATCACCTCGCCATTCTCCTGTTTTGTCATTACCACTGGGGCGAGGTATTCGAGGTTTACCTGGTGGACGATGCCGGTGCCTGGTGGCACTACACGAAAATTGTTGAACGCCTGTTGCCCCCAGCGCAGCAAGGCATAACGCTCGCTGTTGCGTTCGTATTCTCGCTCAACGTTGCGAGCAAAGGCAAGCGTCGAGCCGAACATATCTACCTGTACCGAGTGGTCGATTACCAGGTCGGCGGGCACCAGGGGATTCACCTTTTTGGGGTCGCCTCCCATACGGGCGACAGCAGAGCGCATGGCCGCGAGATCGGCTACGGCAGGCACTCCTGTAAAATCTTGCAGCAGCACGCGAGCAGGCAGGAACGGATATTCTGCCTCGGACTGCGATGCCTGCCCTGGAACCCAGTTTGCCAGGGACAGGACATCTTCTTCGCTCACAAGCTCGCTACCAGCATGGCGCAGAACATTCTCTAACAAAATTTTGATGGTGAAAGGCAGCCGATCTAATGCCTGTACTCCATGCCTGGCGAGCGAGTCTAGTCGATAATAAGTGATTGTACCCTGCGTGGTCTCCAGCGTTGTACGCGCACCGAACACATCGTTATGAGCACTCATCGCGTTATCCCCTCATAAATAAATGGTAGCCAGATGGCTAGAAATTTGTTTCTCGCTCATTATATCAGACTGTTGAAAAATCCCATCATGCAGGTGTTCCAAACAGGTTGCTCGTCATATGTATTGACAGACCCGATAGAATCAATCCAGAGAGGACGTACCGTCGAGGTCAGACAAGAGGAGCAAGCTATGACAATCGATCCCCTCTTATCCTAGGCAGGTAGCCCCAGCCGTTCAACCTCGTTTGAGGGCACACCAGCAGGGTGTACTCTGTTGGAGACTCGTCAAACCGCTTACGGAGGGGAAAGGTGAGGACGATGATGGGAACCAAAGCGCGGAGCTTTGCCCTGCTCATCCATGTGTCGTTGGAGGAGCTAGTGCCACAGGATCACTTCTATCGCCATCTGGATATGCGACACATTTCCCCTAATGCTTGCACATCGTCCTATCCTTCGCTATACTGCACACAGAGCTGACACTCCCTGCTCTAAAGAGACGGGGGTTCTTCCTTCATCCAGAGGACTTGCTCGTTATTCCTTGCGAGATAGCAAGTAGAGGTCCTCTGTCCAGAAGCGTTCACGGGGCTAGCCCGCCGGTTCCCGTATGCCCTACGGTACCGTCTAATGCTTTCGAAAGAATATTCAAGGCGGCGTTATGATCACGATCCAAGGCCACGCCACAGCCATGACAGATGTGTGTACGCACACTCAGGGCCTTCTTGACCCGCGTACCACATTCCGAGCAATTCTGGCTTGTGTAGTGCGGTTCCACCGCAATGACAGGGATGTTGTGCAGGAAGGCATAGTATTTGAGCCACTGCATGAATATTCCCCATCCTGCATCATGGATCGACTTGGCAAGCTTACGGTTGCGAACCATATTGCGGATCTGAAGATGTTCATAGGCAATCAAGTCGCAAGACGAGACAAGCGCGTTTGCCTGCTTTCTGGCAAAATCTTCACGCTGCCGTTGCACCTTCAAATGCTGCTTGGCAAGTGCTTTTCGAGCTTTCTTTCTGTTAGCAGATTTCTTCTGTTTCTTGGAAAGTCTTCTCTGGAGACGTTTCAGGCGCTTTTCAGCTTTGTGATAGTGCCTGGGATTGGCTACTGTATTCCCTTCGGAGTCGGTCAAGAAGCTTTTGAGTCCGACATCAATACCGACCTGTTTGCCAGATGGAACGTGGTTAACTTTGCGTTCTGTTTTAACTCCGAACTGGCAATAGTAGCCATCAGCTCGTCTGACAATCCTAACCTGTTTGATAGCTTTGACTGGGAATGTTTCGATGTGCTGTTTCTTATTGCCAACCAGGCGGAGTCGGCCTATCCCACAGCCATCGGTGAAAGTGATATGTCTGCCGTCATCGTCAAGCTTCCATCCGGTAGTCTTGTACTCAACGCTCCGATTGTCATGCTGAAATCGGGGATAGCCTTTCTTGCCGGGCTTTTTGATCTTGCAATGCTCATAGAATCGCTCGATAGCAAACCACGCACGGGAAGCCGAGGCTTGACGGGCCTGGGAATTGAGGCGATGGGCAAAAGGGTACTCACGGGCAAGGACAGCACAATAGATCTGCAAGTCGTTTTTGGAGACACTACGGCCATCCATCCACAAGCGCAAACACTTGTTACGGATGAATTGCACCACGCGGATAGCCTCTTCGATGACCTGGAATTGCTTCTCGTTGCCATCCAACTTGTACTCGTAGATCAGCATATCCTTGATCTTTCTTTCTGCTCTATGCTACTACTATACAGTCTAATGGGTCTGTATGTCAAGAGGAGAAAGAATGTATGCGCAAAGAACGAATCAATTTGTATATCACTGAGCGGCAAAAGAGGCAACTGGGGAAGCGAAGCCGAGAGGAGAACTTACCTGTGGCAGAGATTATCCGACGCGCTCTTGATGTCTATTTGGCTTGGGATGACCCAACATATGCCCCTGTGCCCAAGCCCCAACCAAGGAATGCCCATTCATCCCTGCCTTAAATGGAAGGGGCTTTCTGGGCTAGTTTCGGTAACTTCAGCCGGGGCGTCCCCCAGGGTTGAGGTAAACCGCCATGCGGGTGCGATCATGCAAGTTAAAGGATGAGTTAATCCAGCAGGTATGGTACAATGCAAAACGTATTCTACTAGCAGGATCAGGAGTGAGAGGTGAGGTATTATGGTGATATGCCTGGATAGGGAAGAATGCGATTTTCAGAACAGGGATAAAGCTCGTTTTTGCGCGAGTTGCGGCATCCCGACACGGGGAGCGCTGTTGAATGGGCGTTATGAAGTGCAAGAGCTCATAAGCAAAGATCGTGACAATGTGACACTGCGCGCTATCGACCATCACCAGGGCCTCCAGGTGACGGTGCGCGCTCTTCTCCCCAAGCGGGCGAGCGAGAAAGAACGCGAGGAGTTTCTACAGGATGCGGAACTAGCCGCTTCGCTCTCCCATAACATACATGATGCTGGCAGTATTCGCGTTATTGATTACGGGCAAGATGGACCAGTGGTGTTCCTGGTGAAATCGGCGTTCGACGCCGAAGACGTACGCCCCGCCAGGAGGCGTATGACCGTGCGCGTGAACAGTGACGCGTTTGAGTTGCCCCAGCTATCTAGCGGTACCAATGGATTGGACGACGAAGATGTGCCCACTCAGATTATGCCTGCTATGTTTAAGACATTTAAAGACAGAAACCAGGCACAGATTACAAAACCTGACTGGCTGGCTGAAGGCAATCGAGCCTATGAACTCCAACACTACGAGGAGGCGCTCGCCGATTACGAGGTTGCACTGGCACAGAACAGCGCCTTAGTGGAGGCATGGAGTGGTAAAGGCGCTACGCTGCTGCATCTTGGGCATGCTGACAAAGCACTGGTCACGCTTGATCACGCCCTTTCGCTCCAGCCAAATGACCCGGACTTGTGGAGTTCTCGTGCGCATGTGCTTCACGAGCTACGCCGCTATGATGAAGAGATGTATTGCTATGACCAGGCTCTTGCACAAGACCCGAACTATGTTTTCGCCTGGAGTGGGCGTGGCATGGCCCTGGCCGAGCAGAACCGCTCAGAGGAGGCACTGCTGGCATTCGACCGCGCCCTAATGATTGACCCCAGGCAGAGCGTGATCTGGCTGGCAATGAGCGATACGCTTTACAGTCTGAACCGTTACGATGATGCGCTTATTGCTATCGAGCGCGCCCTGGAACTTGACCCTGAGAATGTCGCGTTATGGGATACGAAAGGCAATATCCTACGCCGTATGAAAAAGCCTGAGCAGGCGCTGCCCTTGCACGAGCATGCTACGCAGATCGAGCCACTCAATGCAATGACGTGGTTCGACATGGCGAATGACTTACGAGATCTAAAGCGCTTCGCCGAGGCGCTGGCGGCTTATGACGAGGCAATTACTCTTGACCCAACCGTGGCTGGGATATGGTACAATAGAGCAAATGTGTTGGCTGCAATGCGAATGTACGATCACGCGCTGGAGTCCTACAATCGTGCCCTGGCATACGATGACGGGCTGATCTCAGCCTGGTACAACAAGGGAAGCCTGCTGCACGAATTAGGCCGAGATCGAGAAGCCTTGCAGGCCTTTGATCGTGCATTGGCCGTAGATGTAAACTATATCCCTGCCTGGAACAATAAGGGTCTCTCCCTCTTCGCGCTAGGTCGCCTCGAAGAGGCCCTGGCCGCTTTCGAACAAGCAACATCATTCGCTCCAGAAGAGCCAGATGCCTGGCACAATAAAGCGATCGTGCTTGAGAAGCTGGGCAGGACGCAGGAAGCACTCGCCTGTCAGGAGTGGGCGCGCTCATTGGAGCAGCAGGCAGCTTCATGACCCACAAACACGGATCACCTATCTCCCCAAATGGCGCCCAAGCGAGATAGGTATCCATAGGGGTCGCCCATGAAGAGGAGGAGGCATGCGACGCTGCGCCGATCTGGTTGACTGTGGATATGACAATCGGAATAGCGACCTGTTTTGCAAGGCATGTGCGCTACCACTGCTCGGCACTGCACTGGCTGGACGATACGCCGTCGATGCGCTTATTAGCAAAGGCGGATATGCAGCGGTATTCCGGGGGGTCGATCAACATCTCTCACGGTCAGTGGCTGTCAAGATACTCTTGCCCAGCAGAACCACACCTAGCGAACACGAGCATTTCCTCCGCGAGGCGCGTATCGCAGCGACACTCGACCATCCCAATATCGCTCCAGTGCTCGATTATGGCAGGGATGGCCCCAGCGTTTTCCTGGTCATGCCGCTCTACACGATGGGGTCACTACGTAACCGGCTCGCCAGCGCCAACGGGCCACTCCCGGCGACCGAGACCATCGCTAACTTCTATCAACTTGCAGGCGCGCTACACTACGCCCATACGCGGCCGCGTCCGGTTATTCATCGCGATATCAAGCCGGAGAATATCCTCATACACCAGGAGGATCGCCGCCTGGTAATTACCGATTTTGGCATTGCTCGCTCGCTTGAACCAGGAGAGCGTACCGGCAGAACAATTACAGTGCGAGGCACAATAGGATATATGGCGCCTGAGCAGGCCAATGGCATTGTTGATCCGCGCAGCGACGAGTACGGCTGTGCTGTGGTACTGTACGAGATGCTGACGGGTTATCACCCACTTGAGCCCACTGGGGGGGTGATCGCACCGCCATCGGCACTCAATGGTGACTTACCTCTGGCCCTGGATAACGTATTGCTGCGCGCTCTTGCCACGCGGCCTGAGGACCGGTACGCTGATATGCTGGAGCTTGTGCAACAATTCGATCTTGCCATCCGTTCAGGCTCGAGTCTGCGTATCCCGGTACAAAACACACCACCAGACATACGCAGTGTGCCTTCAGCACGAGGCCAGACAAATCCCTCTACTCCTGTGATTTCCGGGGGAGTTGAGAGCAGCGCTTTCCCCGGCCTCCAGAGTGCAGGGACAGGTACACCTGGACAGAAGTCAAGAGTGAGCTCTATCCCAGCAGCCCAGAGTAGCAGCAGTGTGCGAGAAAAGTGCCAGGAAGGCGACCAACTGCTCAAGCAGCAACACTACACCCAGTCGTTGCATGCCTATGAAGAGGCTCTACAAATGGATCCGCGCAATTTCCACGCCTGGAACGGCAAGGGGACGGCGCTCTACCACCAGGGTAACTATAAGAAAGCTTATGAGGCTTACCAGCGTGCTACCGAGATTGACCCAGGAAGCGCCGTGGTATGGGTAAGCGCAGGGATGACACTGAATCGACTGCAGCGCTTCCAGCAGGCGCTGGTACACTTCCAGCGGGCGCTCAACATCGATCCGCGCTACGTGGCTGCCTGGAACGGCAAAGCTGACGCTCAACTGGATCTGAATATGCCGGAAGAGGCGCTGGCCGCTTACGAACAGGCGCTGGCCTATGACCAGAGAAGTTTCCAGGCCTGGAATGGCATGGGCAATGCGCGCTCCTCCTTGCGCGACTTCACTGGAGCCGTTGAGACGTACACCCGCGCATTGCTGGTCAATCCGCGCAGTGCAGTAGCATGGTGCAACAAGGCGGAAGCATTGATCCGCCTGGGCCACAACCGCGCAGCGCTGGATGCCCTCAATGAGGCAACGGAACTCGACCGCAGTTACGCCCGCGCCTGGACGCTGAAGGCGGATGTCTACGAGGCACTGGGCAACTCCCAGGAGGCGCAGAAGGCCCGCCGTCGCGCCAAACCCTGGGGGTTGATGGGCTAGTTGACACCAGCGTCCGCTTTCCTCCCAGCAAGAGATATGCATGAACGAAAGGTCGCTGCCTCGACAGCTGCGTACATGAGTGCAAGAGAGTGGAGGTTATCACGTCCAGAGCACTCAGGTTCCTGACCTGTCCGAACAGCCTGCACAAAGGCCTGGAGGCTCCCACGTCGATCCGTGAGCGCTATCTCAGGCAGCTTCACGCGACGTGTTCGCTTCCCTAACGGACGAACGGTGACCTGATCAGAAGCCGTATCACCCCGGCTTGTCCATACAATCTCACCCCTGGTACACTCTATGTGCCATTCTCCGCTCCAACAGGTCTTCGGGCCAGGGCTCACCCAGCTTCCACGGTAACTGACCACTGCTCCACTATCGAAGGTGATCGTGGCTGCAGCGGCAGCCGGATCGACATACTTGCTCCAGGGAGGGTTCCAGACCTGACAGGTGATCTGAGATGGCTCCTGGCCGAGAACAATACGCATCAGATCGAAATGGTGGATGGCCATATCCACCAGCAATGGCTGCCATACCTGATAATACGGCTGGCCTTCCGGTACAGCGGCATTCTTGTAGCGCCGGAAGTCAATACTGACAGTGCCAATCGATCCCAGGGTTCCTTCGCGAACTAACGCGGTAACAGCTCGAACGGCTGGAAAGAAACGATAATTCTGGCTGATCATGAGCACCCGGCTACGTTGTGCAGCCGTTTCGACCACCTGTTGCGCCTCAGCTACCGTCGGTGCAAACGGCTTTTCAAGTAATACATGTTTCCCCGCGTTGAGGGATGCCAATGCAAGCGGGACATGCGCTGGCAGACTGGCAGTGATGAGCACAGCATCAGCCTCAACGGACGCCAGGGCAGACTCAAGTATCAAGAAACATCGCTCTGCCGGCAGGTTGAGGAGCTGGCGCGCTTGCTCAAGCGTCCCCGCGTCTAGATCTACACAGGCTACCAATTCAACATCTCCACTCTGCTGTAGGACACGGGTCCCCCAATTCTCTCCCCAGTTACCCATCCCTACCTGCACAAGACGAATCGCCATTGCGCTCTCCTTCTCCTAAATAGTCTTGCCTGAGCGTAACTAGCACGCTGTGCGTTGGCAAGGCGGATAGGTGCCGAACTGTAATCACTTCAGTGTGGGGCCGCCCAGCGCACGGCGTTGGCAATCACGCGCTGTACCTGCGGGTGATGGTACGTCGGAAACGACTCATGCCCTGGGCGGAAGTAGAAGATCCTTCCACGCCCGCGAGTATAGCAACAGCCGCTACGAAACACTTCGCCTCCGGTAAACCAACTCACAAACACAAGGGTCTCTGGTTGGGGGATGGCGAAGTATTCGCCATACATCTCTTCACGCTCGATGTCAATATACTCACCTATCCCTTCCACAATCGGATGTCCTGGAGCTGTTACCCATAAGCGTTCCCGATCATCCGCTTCGCGCCATTGCAGGCTGCAACCGGTGCCCATGAGGCGTTTAAAGATTTTCGAGTAATGGCCTGAATGGAGCACAATCAGGCCCATCCCATCTAAAACGCCTTGATGCACGCGTTCCACCAGCGCATCAGAGACTTCATCATGGGCAAGATGTCCCCACCAAACCAGCACATCTGTCGTGGCGAGCAGGGTCTCAGGGAGGCCTTGTTCAGCTTCATCCAAGGTTGCTGTACGAATTGTCCAACCTGTTCGGGTCAGCCCCTGGGCTAGCGTGGCATGAATACCGTGAGGATAGTGTGCCGCTACGTGTGGGTCTGTTCGCTCATGACGAAACTCATTCCAAATAGTGACTTGCGTCATGGGTATTCAGTCGATCCTTTCGTTTCTCAGACTGCGCGGCACCTATCCGCCTTGCCTGTTCTTAATCAGTGCTGCCAACGACGCTGTCGCGTCTGATCATAGTCTCTCGCACAATGAGGCTAGCGCCTCTCCTGCTGCGCAGTCAGGCCGAATGAGCGGGTGCGCTTTGCTCAAGCAAGACGAAAAGAGAAGGTGTATACGTATCTTACCACGCTTTGAGAAACTCTTGGGGTCTCTGCGGTGTCCAGGAGACCAGTACGAGTGCTTCCGCTTTTTACCTACCAGAACAATATGCCAGGCTGTTAGCCACAGCAGAAGATGCGGGTGATTAGAGCCTACATGGCAGGAATGGCACACAGTTTTTCAGGAAACCAGGCAAAAAATGGCAGAACTCGGCATGGATTTGATCGAGGTGATTGTGGACGATGAGTGAGAACCAGGAATCAGTTCGCCCTGCTAAGTTTATTCCATCCGGAGAAAATATATACGTGACAAATCAGAACACATGATCTATAATGAAACTGTGCAGATACATCGGCATATAGAGATATTTTACAACCAGAAAAGGCAACGCAAGCACGGGGCCCTATGGCAGTAGGTCCCTTACATGCCGTCCGGACCCAGCCAAGAAGGAAAGGAGGAGATGCGCAGGCGATGCACAGCACTGTTGATCATGCAGAGTATCCGCTGATGCGGATCATCACGATCGGGGAATTTGCCCTTGAGCGACTCATCCCCACATCTTCGCGGATTCAGAATGAGCCGCCGCGTTACGTGCGCGTGATACGGAGCGAGTGGAGCCATCGCGGACCAACGATGGCCCTGTTGAAGGTGCTGCTATGCCGGCCGAACCGCCGGGCATCGCGGGACGAACTCATCGAGGCTATCTGGCCCAACCATGAGGCGATCAATGCCGCGCACGCCCTCGACTCGGCGGCCTCCGTGCTCCGGCGGCACATCCTGCGAACTAGCGAGGTGGGAAGCCTGCTGCTCACGCTGCGCAGCGGTAGTGAAACGATCTTCAAACTGCCCGGGCAGCACCGCCTCTGGGTAGACGCAGACGCTTTTCTCTCACTCGCGTCGAAGGCGATGCGGGCGGAGTGCCAGCGGCAGAACCCAACCCCCTTGTTAGAGGAGGCGTACGCCCTCGCCAGGGGTGAGTTTCTCGAGGACGACCTGTATTGCGAGTGGGCGCAAAGTCGGAGACACACGATCAACGGAGCGCGGCATCGTGTCCTCTTCAAGCTGGTCGACCTCTACCTCAAAGACGAGCGGGTGGGCCTGGCTGAGGAGCTACTCTTCGCCACCCTTGAGGAGGACCCGGCCGACGAAGACACCCTGTGCCGCCTGATGATCTTGCTGGTGGAGCAGGGGAGACGGCAGGAGGCACTCCACCTCTACCAGTACAGCGAGGATGTGCTCCAAGAGGAACAGACCGAGCCTGCCGTCTACACACGAGAGCTTGCGCGCCACATCCGGCAGGGGCTTATCTTGCGCGAGCGGGCGGATGGTTACACTGCGGCTGGGACGCCGGCCCCGGCTCTGGCGGGGCGAGATGGGCAGTCAGGGCAGGGGCATGACCGTGGGGACGGCTTTGGTGTGAAACGAGCCCGGCTGACTATCGTCGCTGCTCCATGCAGTGGCCAAACAGTATCCTCCTATCAGTATGCTCCACCACGCCAGCGATCTCGAAGGCAGTCAGCACTCCCTGTTGCTTGAGACCAGGGTAGGGTCTTCGAATGAGCAAAAAAGATTGGTCATCGCAGGCCGTCTGACTTCCAGGCCGACGTGACGGCTCTAGACACCGGCTATGCAAGCAGCTCACCACCAAATTTTCGCTCGCGTAACAGCTCATTAATTCGGTCGGTCAAGCCCCTACGTTTGGCTTCCTTCTTGATGTCTTGCGCCTCCTCGAAGAAGAACTCTTCTTCGATACCGTATACGGCTTCCTGATATTGCCTGTGGACCCGCGCCCATTCATCCGCTAGCTCACGCGCCTTGACCTCTTGCGAATCAAGTCTTTGATGCCCTTTCGACTGCATCAATCCCTCAACCTTCTGCCTGTTCCACATGAAAAAAGGTGTTCCGTCCTTGAGCGGAGTTGATTTGCAACAACCCTCGGAGAGAGCAAATTCGGTTGGAGAGCCATCCTCCCCCCGTAGCCCCAACTCCTTCAGCTTTTTGCCCATTGCAACGGCCGACAATCCGAACTGCCTACCAAGTGTCGTCTGATTTGCCCAAGTATCAGCAAATTTTTGACGGTTTTGCTTTCCCATATGACCTGCCTTTGATAGAGCGCTTCTATTACTTACGCTTCCTTTTCCGTTTCTGTTTTCCCCGTCGCTGCGCCTTAGACCTGCCGGGCGTGCCGTAACCGAACATGCTGCCCGGCGGCGCTAAGCCGACCTCTTCCGCCGTCACGATGTCGCCCTTGAGCACATCCAGCAGCTGCCTGAGCCATCTTTCCGTCCCCATGTTGCGTATGTGCTTGACGTTCACGTCGACCCACATATCTCGTCCGATGAGAGGTGGATGCTCGGCGGCGAACATCGGGTCGATGTTGACGGTGCGGGATGGATTGATCAGCTCGTCTGGAGCGCCGACCTTGCCCTCCAGCACGTCCAGGAGCTGCCTGAGCCACCGCTCGGTTCCCATCTCCACCATCAAAGAGGCATTCGCCTGCACCCATTCGGCCTCGCCCATGGGTGGCTCATGCTCCCCGGTCAACTGGGGAGCAACAGTGATGGCGTAGAACGGATTGATGATAATGCGCTGCAGGTTGTCTTTCGTGAATTGTGGCACGCCTATCTCCTTCCTTTTGGGAATGCTGTTCAGCTCTACAATCTGCTGTAGCGCTATTCTCTGGAAACGAGAGAAAAAGGGAAACAGGACACTTGCCCCACCCTCTACAGCAATGATAGCAGACCAAACTCAACTCTAGCTCACCAAAATTCACGAGATCCTCACGAAATTAGTCGGGAAAGCTGGAAGTTCAAAGGAGGGAAAGCTTGTCATTTAACCAGCATAATCCAGCCCACTTGTCACACGTTCGATAAAATCAGAGGTAATATCTCGCTGTTGAATGATGCCATGCCAGCGACCATCCACCAGGGTGCGCACTCGCAATGTCTCCAGGGCAAGTACAACATCCGTACGAGTTAGGCCATTAGCACGGGGCGAATGGAGTAAGCCCACGCGGTGCATGATCGCTTCGATACCTTCGGGATTGTTTTCCTGTAACTGGCTCATTAGCTGGACGCCAAGCCCTACAAGCCAGCCATGCACAAACGTCCGGCGCGTCAGGTATTCGACATTATAGGCGAAGAAATGTTCCGGCCCTTCTTCTGCTCGATAGTGGCCGAGGGGGATACAGATGTCGTTGATCTCCAGGTAACATTCTACAATCGTGCGAATACCCTCATCGGTGAGCGCGCGAATCTCGCTCGCAGCACTATCCAACCGTCGAATAAGCCCTTGTGCGCGCTCTACCGCTTCGGGAACATAGCCACGTGGCTCATAGCCCAAAGTATAGGCGAGGTGCCAGTCAAACGAAGCGGTATGGATGGATAGAATATCGCCGCATCCAGCAAGGTTCAGCTCCGGCGGAGCCGTGCGGATCAGGTCATAATCGACGATCAGCAGTTCCGGCATCACTTCGCCAATATATTCGACTTTCCCCTGGTTGCGTACGCCGACCGCCTGCGTGACATAGGCATTGGTCGAAACAATCGTTGGTATATTGACCAGTGGAACACCGCGTTTCCACGCAATGTACTTGCCCATATCCATCGCCTGTCCGCCACCTATAGCCACCACGGTATCGCATAGCGGCGTGGCTTCCTCCAATGCCCTGGCTCGATCAAGGTCCATATCCTGCACATCGATGACATGAATCGGGGGCGCACCAATACGCTGGTGGACCAATCCCCAGGGAATGGACATGGCAGTCACGACGTAGCGTCCAAATTGGAAGCCAATATCGCTCACTATTCCACGCCCAAATTCCAGGCGTTTGACGTTGGCATGTGGCAGTCGTTTGAGTATAGACACGTGTATTAACTCCTGTTAAGAGGTCGGGCAACAGCATGAAGCGCGTCGATCATGGTTTGGCAGAGTTGATCCCCTGCTTCAGGCGCGACGTTTGTTGCCTCGCATTCATAACCACCCTCGCTGTAGACGTTGGGCGTGGGCACGTAGCCGATGAAGCCGTTCGCCAATCCAAGAACGAGGGTCATGTCGAACGGCGATTGCTGGCGCGTTCGATGGTTCGCACTAAAGGATGAGCGACCAGCGCCCGCAACGCCAGATCGCGATTGCGTTCGACAATGGCGGGAGCGGCAAGTTCCTCATACAGCGCCAGTGAATAGAGCAGCGTACGTAATTCACCAGGCAGAAGATACTCAGGCACGGGCAGTGGATGCACGCCCTGACGGTCTATCCTGGAGGGAACTTCAATCACGGTTTCAGGTGGAAGCCAGGGAACAAGCTGCCCATTGGGGACGTTGACGACCCATGTTGAGCCGAGATCATTGATCAGCGCAGCAAGTACAGGAACCACAATTTCGCTGTACCAGGCGGCTCCGCGCTTTGCGACTTCTGAAGAGGGGGCAAGCCCCGCCACTACATTTTGAGGTTCACTGATGCGCTCGTAATTTGCCAGTAATTCTTGTTCGCGCACCTGCAGCTGGCGAGCGCGAGGTGTCTTTCCCTGTTGTTGCGCGAGGACGGGCTCCGGATGCAGATAAAAGCGCACATATGGAAGCGGGATAGCACGACTGGCACGTATAAATGCAGCATCCACGCCCAGGTATGCCAGGCGATCAATGCGATCAAGGGCGAGGTCCATCAGGTCTTGTTCTGCATCGCACAAGGCAATAGCCCAGCCCAGGTGATTCATACCCAGGTACCCAACTTCCACTTCTGAACGAGGCCTTTCAACTAGTTTTGCCAGGTCATCTGCCAGGGTGATCGGTGAATTGCACAGGCTGATGATGCTGGTATGGGTGTAGCGCATGGCGGCATATTGAACCATGCTGGCGGGATTTGTCAGATTCAGGACCGTTGCTTGCGAGGCAACCTCGTTCACGATACGTAAGCTCTTAATCACGACCGGGATGGTGCGCAGCGCATTGGTAAACCCACCCGGTCCGATGGTCTCTTCGCCAGGAAAACCCAGTGCCTGGGGAAAGGTCTCATCATGGGCGCGCGCCTCCAAGCCACCGACGCGCACCTGGTTCAGCACATAATCAGCACCTTTCAGACCCGCTCTCAAATTCGTGGTCGCTTCGACGTAGATTGGTGGATGAGCATCCTGTACCATCTGCTCACATACTGCACGCACGCGCTCCAGTTTATGTTGGGAGCGTCCCAGCAATACTACGCGCAACTCTGGCCTCGTCTGTATCTCACCAGGCCAGTGCAGCAGGGCGTTGAAGAGTTCAGGAGTGGCAACGCCGCTTCCACCTAAGACGGCAAGCGTGATAACCGACATGTTGATCTCCAAATGGGCGACCGCGAAGGACTACAATGTCACAATATCCTTGATCTATTGGGCCGTACCGTAAAAGTTCCGCATGGCTGCAGCGACTCGCTCAATCTCCTCGTTGCGCAGTTCTGGGAACATTGGTAGACACAGTATTTGCTCCACCAATGCCCGCGCCACTGGAATAGGACCGCAACGGATAGGTTGATCCCGGTATGCGGGTTGGTCGGGAACCAGCAGCGGATAAATAATCAGGGTGCCTATACCTCGCTCTGTCAAGTAATTCCGCAACTCGTTGCGTCGAGGTGCAAGTACTGTGTACAGATAATAAGAATGCGTGCGATCGGGCGCAACATATGGAATAACAACCGGCGTCCCCGATAACAATTCGCCATAGCGTGTAGCAATTTCCTGCCGGCGTCCAATCCAGCCTCTAAGATAGCGAAGCTTAACGCGCAAGATGGCTGCCTGTATCTCGTCCATGCGCTTCTGAAAACCAATAATCTCGTGGTAATGTTTGACCTTCTGGCCCATGTAGCGCAACTGGCGCATCCGTGCATCCAGATCGGCATCGCTGGTGACGATGGCACCTGCATCTCCAAAAGCGCCGAAAGTCTTTGTGGGATAAAACGAGAAACACGCGATATCTCCAAAAGAGCCTGCAGGAACATCGCGATAGAATGAGCCATGCGCGTGTGCAGCATCTTCAATGACACGCAAGCCATGCTTCCGCGCAATCGCGAGGATCGGCTCCATATCGCAGGGTTGGCCGTATAGATGGACAGGTAAAATTGCACGTGTGCGCTCGGTAATGGCGCCTTTCAGCAGAGCGGGGTTAAGGTTGAATGTATCCGCCTCCACATCTACGAAGACGGGTATCGCTCCCACATAGGAGATAGCAAAAGCGGTGGCAATATAAGTATTCGGCACCGTAATTACTTCGTCACCCGGACCTATTTCGCATGCAGCCAGTGCCAGGTGCAGCGCATCGGTCCCATTGCTTACACCGATGGCGAAGCGTGTGCCACAAAACGCCGCGAATTCCTGCTCGAACGCCGCAAGCTCAGGACCCATCACATAGCGACCGCCAGGTAAGACATGATCGATAGCCTGGTGCAGCTCCCCTTCGATCTGACTATATTGTCGTGTCAAGTCCTCAGCGGGAATGGAGAAAGCAGAGACATCCGGCTCTACGTTTTCTTGCAGTGTTTCGCTCATCCGTTTCCTTCTATGCCGGGTATGTCGAAATACTTGCTCCGATGCAGCTGCGTAGGACGCTTGCGTCGCCCTAACTATGTCAGCACCATTTGCACTGTTTCAAATGCTAAGAGCGCCGCCTTGTCACGTAAAATTCGAATTTTTCGCTACGATGGTAGTCTTGCGAGAACAAGACCGGCTTGCCAGCTTTCGTGACGTTTAACTGCTCCATGCAGAGCCATGCCGTATTTGCAGGAACGCCAATCTCAGAGCAGAGCTCTGGCGAGAGTATCACTGCCCGTATTTTCGCTCGACTGCTGACGATACGCACCTGCCAATCCTCATCAAAAAGAGTGAGCAGCGACCCTGACCAATCCTGCTCCTGCCAGGGTCCAGGAACAAATGCTCGTGGAAAGATATCAATCGAGTAGATCAGCGGCTCATCACGTGAACAGCGCACGCGCTCAAGTTTCAAGATGGTTTGCTTGTCATCGAGCTGCAATTCCCGGTGTACCTGCGGCGATGGTGTCTCCTCGTGCACACGCAACACACGGTTCTCAACCGTATACCCCATGTCGCCCATCAAGTCCGTCACGCTTTGGAGTTGCGTTATCGGCTTATGGATCACCGCTTCCCGCGACATAACAAAGTAGCCCTTGCCGTGACGACAATCAAGCAGTCCTTCCTGCACCAGGCCTTTGAGCGCCTCGCGCACAGTGGCCCGACTGGCTTCAAACCGCTCAGCCAACTCCTGCTCAGAAGGAATACAGCTTCCCGCGGTATATTCTTCACTATGCAACAATTCGATCAGAGCTTCACGCACCTGTTGCACCATCGATTGTCGCCCAATCGTTATCCCCGCCATACTAGTACACCTTCAACAAGTGTCAAGATATCAGATGTCAGATGTCAGATCTCTTGTAAAAAAGTGTACTGATGAGTAAGGCCTTTGTCAAGCTGTCCTTGCTTCCTCATGGCACGGAGGCGCTAAAGTGTTTGGCTGGACTGCCGCTGTCACCTTCATTTGACAGAACAGATAGAATAAACCTACAGTTACATTGTTATCAAACTCAGTAAAGCCTATGTAAGGAGGTTCTCTTGCGTCAAGCATTTGCTCGCGTCTCGTCTGGTCGCATCTGGTTCTGGCTCTCGTCGTTGCTGCGGGTTGATACACCGAAGCAGCCCTTCATCGCTAATCCAAGAGCGCGTATCTTCCTTGTCTCCTTTGCCATGCTGTTCTTCGAGCTGCTGTGTATTCGCTGGATCCCATCCTACGTCCGCTATTTGAGCTATTTCAACAACTTCATCCTGATGGCCTCGTTCCTGGGTATTGGCCTTGGCATGCTCTCGGCGCGGCGTAAGAACTTCTGGTTCCTGCCTTTTCCCCTTCTGTTGCTCGCGATGGTCATCCTCGTCGCGCTGAACAAGTTCACCTTGCTCATCAACTCGACCGACGTGCTCTATTACGGAGCAGGTGAAGCACAAAGCGCAACGGCCGAGAACTTCATTGTTCTGCCTATCATCTTCGGCATAGTGACCCTCTGCTTCATCCCACTATCCCGCATGTTCGGCCAGTTGTTCACCCAGGTCAAGCCCCTGACTGCCTACACCTTTGACATTATCGGCAGCCTGGTCGGAATCGCCTGTTTCTACACCATTTCCTATTTCGCCCTGCCGCCGCTTCTCTGGTTCATCGTCCTGGCGGTGCTCATCCTGCTGCTCAGCAGCAGAAAAGCGGTCGCTGCCACCGGCGCAGTGCTTCTCGCGAGCATGGTCGTCGTCTGGCAGCTTGAGATCGGTACCTACTGGTCGCCCTACTACAAGATTATCCTCCACCCTGCTGTTCCGAGCGGCTATATCGTTGACGTGAACAACGCGGGGGGCCACCAGTCGATGATACCGTGGCAGTACAAGGAGGGCCTCTACCGCCGCGTGTACGAGCTGTTCCCCGGCAGTTCGTTCCACCATGCACTCATCCTGGGCGCTGGCAGTGGGTCTGATACCGCCACCGCGCTGGCCTACGGCGTCCAGTCGATTACCGCGGTGGAGATCGACCCCACCATCCTGCAACTCGGCAAGCAATTCAACCCGGACCAGCCCTACAGCAATCCGCGGGTGAAGCTCGTCGTCAACGACGGGCGCAATTTCCTGGAGAATACTACCGAGCGCTATGATTTGATTATCTTCGCTTTGCCCGACTCGCTCACCCTCACGTCCAGTAACACCAGCCTGCGCCTCGAGAGCTTCTTGTTGACGCAGAACTCAATTGCCGCGGCACGTGCGCACCTGACCAGCAATGGCTTGCTGATACTCTACAATTTCTACCGTGAGAACTGGCTGGTTGACAAACTGGTGAACATGGTGGGGCATACCTTCAATAACCAGGAACCCTTCGTCTCGACCTACGGGGGCAGGGGACGCGGCGCAGTCATCATGGACGGACCGCGTTTGGCAACCCTGCCACCGGGTGAGTTCGGCCAATACCACGAATTCCCGAACCCAGTGAATGATAGGCTGCATGTCATCGGCGAAGGCTTATATCCTCTGTCTTCAAATACTACACCGGCCACCGACGACTGGCCATTCCTCTACCTGGTCGGTCACAGCTTCCCGCTGATCTACATCGAGGGACTCGCCATGGTCCTGGTGTTCGCCCTCGGAGGGGCCCTGACACTCGCTCCGCGCAAGGTACTGCGACGCTTCGACTGGCATATGTTCTTCCTGGGCGCCGCCTTCATGCTCCTCGAGGTCAAGAGCCTGACGACCTTCTCGCTCCTGTTCGGCAGCACCTGGCTGGTCAACTCACTGGTCTTCTTCGCCATTCTCTGCAGCGTGCTGCTGGCTATTCTGTTCAATCGGCGTTTCAAGGTCAAGCGCATTGCCCCCGTCTACCTGCTGCTGTTCGCCATACTCGTCTTCAACATTCTCCTGCCGCCCGAGGCGCTCCTGCTGAGCAACCCGGTCATCCGCTACATCCTGGCGAGCGCGCTGGCCTTCGCACCGGTGTTCCTGGCGAACATCATCTTCACCAACTCGTTCCGCGATAGTGAGACGGCCGACATTGCCTTCGCCTCAAACCTGCTCGGTATCATCGTTGGGGCCGGGTTGGAGTACTTCAGCATGCTGGTTGGCTACCGCCTGCTGCTCATACCCGTGATCATGTTCTACGCTCTCGCCTTGTTTTTGCGTGGCCGTAGTGGTCAAAAGGCGCTGGGACAGGAAGCAGAGGCAGAAGTGCCAGCCGAAGTAGCGTAAGATAACAAGCAGCCTAATGAATTGAAGAGTCCCAGTGAAAGCGCTGCCAGGTGAACGCTGCCAGTACCATAGCTGCATGCTCTTTCGGTGAAGTCTGGTCTGTTCCCAGGAGATCCTCCGCTCGCCGGAGGCGGTAGCGAATAGTATTGACATGTACCCCCAGGTGCTCGGCGACCGCCTGCGCTGAGCCAAGCGTCTGGGCCAGTACGAACGTGTCGGTTAGATGCGAGCTATTGGCAGCGTCGTACTCCAGGAGTGGGGTGAGCAACCTCAGAGCAAAGGTGTCCAGGTCTTCAGCCAGCCTGGGATTCTCCAACAGGCTGTCCAGGCCAAAGGCGGAGATATCCAGCAGGTACACTCCATTGTTATCGCGGCGGGCCATCCGCGCAAGCGAGAGCGTGTGAGTGAGCGTCGTTTTCAGGTTATGCAGCGAGTGGTAATGGCCACCCTGGACGATCCAGAGCGGGTGAGCGCCGCAGTGTGTAAGCAGGGCATCGCGCACCCTCGAGGAGTTCCGTAGCACCTGCCCTGCGAGCAGGATGACGGCCATATCATCATCAAAGAAGATGAGCGGGCTTTTCAGGTGGTCCAGCACCACATTTTCGGCGATCATACGCTTGCGCACCGATGTTGTGGCCTGCATGGTTCCAGGGGACCAGGCCAGCACCCAGAGCTGGCCATGTTCCACCGGAAGACCCAGGCGATGCCCTTCTTGCTCGACAAACGGCGGCGATTTCTCTTCCTTTAGTAGGGCGCGCAACCACCGTTCGCGCTGGCGATCCCATTGATCGTGCGCTCGTTCCATGCGCGCGAGGACTGCATTACAGGCCACGATCAGGTCAGTGAAGAAATCGGGCCACTGGGCAGGTGGCAGGGCAATCGAGGGACACAGGTAGATTAGTCCCGCTGTTGCAGTGACCTGGTCGTGCAGGCGCACGCCAGGCGAGGCAAGGGAGAGCACCAGCACGGCGTCTGGCTGGCGGCTCCGAGACGCGCAAATTTGCTCTAGCTGTTCGCTGTGGGTCAACACATAGGGACGCTGCTCGCTGTCCGTGACGATGACCACGCCTTTGATGAGCTGACTGGCCCACGCTTCCACGAGCTCAATGCGATTAGCATGCAGGACAAGGTCGTGCCATCCTGCTTTGTGATCGGGGAGTTGTTGGACACCTGACAAGGAGAACGATGGGGGGCGCACCGCGAGAGATAACGGCTCAAGCAAGCCCGCCTGGCGCTGCACGAGCAGGCGTTCGGCCAGGGAGAACGGCGTGACGGTTCTGCGCGTGGCGTAAAGGACTGCCGCCACCGGGCCCTGCTGCTCGGGGGCAGGCGCCGCGCGAATGGGTACGGCCATGCCGGTTCGAATCTTTTCGGCGTCAACGATATCGCTGACGCTGGAGTCGCGATAGGGGGAGTTAAGGTAATCGGGGAGTGCGATCGGCTCTCCATAGGCGATGACGCGGCCGCCGACCCCACGCCCACGCGGGAGGGCGAAGCCAAACTCACCGTCTTTGGCGCCCAGGTGGCCGGTGACTTCGACGACATCCTGATAGGTCCTGCCCCAAAAAGCGAAATCTGCCCCCGCAACCACACGCGTCAGGCTGAGGAATGTAGAAAGAGCGCGGGGATCTCCGTGTACCAGCGCTTCGACGAGGTCCCGATCATACAGTGGGGAACTTGAGTTGAAAAAGCGTGCTTCCCTCTCCTCAACTTCAAGCACCGCTTCTAACGTCTGGCGAACTCGCTCGATGCACTCGCGGACTGCACCTGGAAGAGAAGGCTCCGTCTTCGGTGCGAGCCAGAGAATCCACGCAGCGCAAGGAGAGGGAGGCAAGGTATGCAAGCGCATGAGCAGTGGAGGCGGCATCTCTGCAAGACTGTGAATGAGGTCGTGCTCCAATACCCTAACCGTAGCATCTAGCGATGGGTCCAGGCGAGCGGA
>WNGN01000220.1_pt1 | contig 36150 bp, 33 predicted proteins | sample 5400561 | NCBI WGS metagenome assembly WNGN01 (sample SAMN13153379, study PRJNA577476) | soil metagenome | isolation source: 115 cm soil or saprolite under Garry oak tree replicate 2 | place: USA:California | collected 2016-06-15 | reverse complement strand
CAGCACAATACGATCGTCAGGGCAATGGATGCTACTGTGGCAACCGCGTGCGACCAGCCACGTAACAGTGGTTTGACTTTCTCCTGAAACCCATCTATAGCATATATTTTTTGTTGAGCCATTGATATTTGTTATTCCTTTTTTTAATAATCCTCTTGCAGTATAGGGCGTGTATCAGAAAAAAGCATCATTGCCAGCTAACAAACCAATAGATATAACTGCCGCCTGCGCCAAGCGGTTGGCCACCGTGAGGCTAAAGTAGTACAGAATCGTGTAAATTCCCTCTTAGTAGCTCTGAGATCCCGCAAGACAGAATTACTACCCTGAGATGTAAGGGAAAACTCTGAGATCCACTCATCATGCTACTGACGGGCCTGCGGCCCGCTGATAGGGAAGGAAGTGTGGCGAGGACACCTCGCGCTCCGGCAAGGGACTGCGTCCCCTGCACCCCTGCTTTAGGAGTGGATGTCAGAAAACTGCATTGACGTATGTCAGTTCCTATGGTACTATATGAGCACATATTCATATAGTGAAGGAGTAGCTGCGATGGCAAAGGAAGATGTGCTCATCGCTATTGATGCTGAGGCAGTGGAGGCAGCGCGCGCTGCGGCTCTTCCCGAAGCGCATCTTTTACTGCTTGTCGAGACATTTCAGGCGCTGGCAGATCCGACGCGGGCTCGCATTCTCTATGCCCTGACCCAACGTCCCATGTGTGTACGCGATCTCGCTATTCTCGTGGGCGTATCCGAGTCGGGGGTCTCACACCAGCTTCGCTTGTTACGGGGTCGCCGCCTGGTCAAACCACGACGCGAAGGGAACATTATCTACTATGTGGTGGACGATCACCATGTGGCTGCCCTCTTCAAAGAGGCCGACTACCACGTCGATCATGTGCGGCAAGGACTCCCCGATCATCCCTATCTTTAGAGCTGCTCACGGCTTTCGCGTGTCTGCTGCCCAGGCGAGCCGCCCTGCACGCCTCTTTTTTCCAGGGCGGACGCGATAAATCGGGTCCCTACGTGACAACTTGAACATCTATGTAGCTCCCCGATTTATCGTGGGAGAAGGAGACCACATGGCTTCGTCAACTTCTGTTCTGACGCGTTTTCAGAGCGCGTGTGTGACCTGTGTACGCGGAGGAAAACGGGCAGTCTTACACTACCGTGATTTTCTCCTTAACCCAGGCACGCTCTTCACGCTGGCAAGTCTCCTTTTGCTGATTGCCGCAAGCATTCAGACGCCCGATGGACTCGTCAACTCAGCCCACGCGCATACCTGGCTCTATCTGGCGGCGGCTCTGGCTGGCTCGGTCTACATCTGGTGGTCGGCCCTTCAAGGCATCCGTGAGCGCGATTTTACGGCGGATATCCCGGTCTCGTTTGCCACGGCAGCAGCCCTCATCATCGGCCAGTATTCTGCCGCCGCCGTCGTTGCGGTGCTCCTGCTCCTGGGTGGGATGCTGGAAGAGTTTGTCTCTGCCAGAGCTTCTCATGCCCTGGACGAGCTTTCAAAGCTGCTCCCTGACCGGGTGACCGTCCGGCGTGACGGAGAGGATCGCGTGGTTCCTCTGGAAGAGGTACAAAGCGGTGATCTGGTCCTCATCCGCTCAGGAGATCGCATCCCCATAGATGGCAGCATTTTACTGGGGACGGCTTCGGTCAATCAGGCCGCCATTACCGGCGAGAGTCTGCCCGTCGAAAAGCAGGTGGGGGACCAGGTGTATGCAGGAACGCTCAACGAGGTGGGAGCACTCGAAGTGCGGGCGACCAGGGTGGGTACAGAGACCACGCTTGGCCAGATCCGCCGCATGGTTGAGGAAGCGCAGAAGCAGAAGGCTCCCATCGAGCGCATTCTCAATCGCTACGCCAAGTTCTACACGCCTGCCGCGATCATCCTGGGGGCGTTGGTCTGGTGGTTCAGCGGGGATATCCTGCGCGCCATTACCATTCTCATTGTGTTCTGTCCGTGTGTCATGGTGCTGGCCACGCCAACGGCACTGGTCGCCTCGATCGGCAATGCCGCGCTTCGTGGCAGCCTGGTGAAGAAAGGCGCGACAATCGAGGCTATGGCGAAGGTCAACGCCGTCGCCTTTGACAAGACTGGCACCCTCACCTTTGGGCGGCCCAAGCTCACCACCATCCAGCCCCTTGGGGAGATGACTGAGACCGAGCTGCTCCGCCTGGCCGCCAGTGCGGAGAAGCTGAGCGAGCATCCACTGGGACGTGCTGTGCTGCAGGCGGCCAGCGCACGTGAGATAGTCGTTCCTGATCCAGAGGAGTTGACGGTACTGCCGGGACTTGGTGTCCTGGCACGCATCCAGGATGCAGCCGTGGTCATTGGTCGACCACGGCTGCTCTCCGAGCAGGGCATCACCGTTGGTTCGGACATAGCAGCCCGCGCGAGGAATCTGGCCGCCGTAGGACGCACTGTCATTCTGGTCGCACACAACAGACAGGTCGTTGGCATGCTCGTTCTGGAAGATACACTGCGGCCGGAAGCCAGTTCGGTGATCACTCGACTGGGGAAATTAGGTATCCGCACGGTGCTGGTGACCGGCGACAACACGATGACCGCTGAGCGTATTGCCGGAGCGCTGGGCATTAGTGAAGTGCACGCCGAAGTGCTCCCAGCGCAGAAGGTAGAGATCGTCAAGCAACTTCAGGCCCAGGGCTGGAGCGTTGCCTTTGTCGGCGACGGCGTGAATGATGGGCCTGCACTCGCGACAGCCAATGTGGGGGTAGCAATGGGGTTGGGTGGCACTGACGTGGCGATTGAGACCGCGGAGATCGCGCTCTTGTCCGACGACCTGGCCAGGCTGCCCCATTTGCTGAGCCTCTCCCGTCAAGCGATGCGGGCGATCAAGCGTGGGACTTGCCATTCCAGGCATCCTTTCCCCGGTGACCGGCGCACTCCTGCATGAACTCTCCTCCATTCCGGTCATCGCCAACTCTGCGCGGCTGATCGGGATCAAGGAACGAGCCGAATGAAGAACTCCTTCTACTAATTGGTGTGCTCATACCCCTTCTCCACTCAGCTGCCTGTCCAGGTGGCCGAGGTCCAGGCCATCATCAACGGCTGGCCCACTGACCCAGGCCACCCAGGCGCGCCGACGGGCGGCGCGGTCACCGCCCGCTGCCGCTCACCAGGACACTGCGCCCGCCACCTGCCTGGTGGTAGCGTTGAGGCGGTTGAAGAGGTTGGTCGTGGCGATCATGAGGATCAGGGCCGCGAGCCCCTGCTCGTCGTAGTGCCGGCTGGCCTCGTCCCAGATCTCGTCGGGGACCGGGTCCGCCCGGTCGGCAAGACGGGTGGCAGCCTCGGTGAGCGCGAGAGCGGCACGTTCGGCGTCGGTGAAGTAGGGTGCCTCCCGCCAGGCTGCCACTGCGAAGAGGCGCTCTTCTGTTACGCCTGCCTTCTTGGCGCTGCGTGCGCCCGAGTCAACGCAGAAGCTGCAGCCATTGATCTGGCTCGCGCGCAGGTGGACAAGCTCAAGCACAGCCTGCGGCACGCCACCCTTTCTCGTGGCCTTGAGCAGGGCTTGTATGGCATTCATGGCGTCAGGAAGGATCATTGCCGGGTTGCTCATTCGCGCTTGCATAGTTGTTCTCCTTCAGGTATCTTTGCTGAAAAAATCACCAGCTTCATCTAAAAATGTCCAACCGGATGCTGAACATCCAGGTTTCGATCGAGACTTTGCTACCCACTTGTGTTCCACGGGAGCTGGTCTCCCTGTCACATCGGTGGGGTTTCGCTCGTCACTACTATGACGGAACAAAACGAAGGAATGTGACCGATGGACGAACACGAATGGCTGGCACAGCAATTCGAGGCCTCCCGGAGCCACCTGCGGGCGGTGGCCTACCGGATGCTCGGCGACCTTACCGAGGCGGACGACGCCGTGCAGGAGTCCTGGCTCCACCTCAGCCGCTCCGACACCAGCGGCGTCCAGAACCTGGGCGGATGGCTGACCACAGTGGTCGCGCGGGTGTGCCTCGACATGCTGCGCTCGCGCAACTCACGGCGCGAGGAGCCCCTGGAAGCGTCCGCGCCCGAGCCAATCACGAGCCGTGAGGGTGGGATCGACCCCGAGCAAGAAGCGCTCCTGGCCGACTCGGTTGGTCTCGCGCTGCTCGTGGTCCTCGACACCTTGAATCCCGCCGAGCGCCTTGCGTTCGTGCTGCACGACATCTTCGCCATACCCTTCGACGAGATTGCTCCCATCGTGGAGCGCTCCCCGACCGCGGCAAGGCAGCTCGCGAGCCGGGCACGCCGCCGGGTGCGAGGAGCGGCAACGGTGAAGGACGCCGATCTCACCTACCAGCGAGAAGTGGTCGACGCCTTCCTTGCCGCCTCGCGCGCCGGTAACTTCGACGCGCTTCTCGCGGTGCTCGATCCGGACGTCGTGTTCCGACACGACCGCACAGCCGTGCCTGCGGGCGCGTCAAGGGAGGTCCGTGGTGCGCTGGCCGTGGCCAGGCAGTTCTCAGGACGTGCCCAGGGAGCGCGACCTGCTCTCGTGAACGGAGCCGTGGGAGTCGTCGTGGCCCGTCATGGTCGGCTATTCCTCGTCCTCAATCTCACGGTCACACGCGGCAAGATCGTCGAGATCAACGTGGTCGCCGACCCCGCGCGCCTCCGCCAGCTGCGCCTTTCGGTCCTGGACAACTGACGAGCCAACCTCCGTTGCCGCTCGGGTTAGCGGGCGGCGAGGGCGCCGCCACCGAACGTGGAAATCCCCTACATGCCATAAACATGAATGTGCTAGAATAAGGCGCGGGCTATAGCTTTAGATAAATTTGAGAAGGAGAAACATTAAATATGCGCTACCATATTCGAGAGCGGGCCTGGAGCCTGACGGAAGCATTTGTCGTTCGTGATGATACAGGAAATGCCGTCTTCGAGGTACGTGGCAAATTCTTTCATATCGGCGATAATCTCGTCATGTATGATCGCTACACAGGTCAGGAGTTGGTACAGATCAGGCAACGCGTTCTTTCGCTTCTGCCACACTATGAGATTTACCGCAATGGCCAGCACTGGGCAAGCATGCACGAGCAGTTCCGCCTGTTTGGTGAGGCCTTTAAAGTTGAAGGCAGCAATGGTATGGTCTTTCATGTTAACGGTGACATATGGAAGTGGAATTTCAGCGTAAGCGATAACAACGGCAATCTACTAGCACGGATCGGTCGACAATTCTCTATTTTCCGTGATAGTTACGCCATTGACGTTGCCCCTGGTGTGGACGCGCCGTTCGTCGTGGCGCTGGCGATAGTGATTGAGATGGTGAAAGAACACCACGAACATAAAGAGCACGACAGGTTTTGATAGTACAAAACCTACCGGGTTCCTGCTACCCTGCCAATAATAACTACATTTGTGGAAAGGATGAGCCGCAATGGGGATTGATTTCCCTCTCGCTACTGAAACGCGCTCAAAAGTGATTGACGATCTCCTGCTGAAGCTTCGCGAGAATTATATGTTCCCTGACGTTGCAAAGGAAATGGAGTTGAATGGAAACGCAGGAGTAGGAGTGCCCTCCGAGCCTCCTGTTTAAGCGGTAAGAGCGGTACAAGTGGAAAGAGCAATTCATACAAGCCAGCGCATAGGAGTATACAGGAATGCAGATAACAGCAGAGTACGAACGACTTGTGCAGTCGCAACAACGTAGTGTTTACTGGAAACGCTGGGGACCTTATGTGAGTGAGCGCGCCTGGGGCACTGTGCGCGAGGACTACAGTCCCAATGGCACCGCCTGGGATTACTTGCCTCACGATCACGCGCGCTCCAGGGCCTATCGTTGGGGTGAAGACGGAATAGCGGGAATATGCGACCGCCACCAGCAAATCTGTTTCGCACTGGCGCTCTGGAACGAGCATGATGCTATTCTGAAAGAACGCCTCTTTGGGCTGTCCGGGCCAGAGGGCAACCACGGAGAAGACGTCAAAGAGTACTACTACTACCTTGACAATACACCTACCCACAGCTATATGAAATACCTGTATAAATATCCCCAGGCCGAGTACCCCTATGCTCACCTGGTAGAGGAGAATCGCCGGCGCGGGCGCAGCATGCCCGAATATGAGTTGATTGACACAGGTATATTCGATGAGGATCGTTATTTCGACGTGTATGTTGAATACGCCAAGGCTTCCTCTGAGGATATCCTCATATACATCACCATCATCAACCGAGGAGCTGAAACGGCAACGCTGGACTTGCTGCCTACACTCTGGTTCCGCAACACCTGGACGTGGCATCCAGGTTCGCCTCGTCCCGCGCTGAGCAAATACGAATATCAGTCCCCAGCCCCATCCTATGCCGTAGTCAAGGCTGAGCATAATTACTATGGGCAGCGCTGGCTGTATTGCGAGGGCACGCCGTACCTGCTCTTCACCGAGAACGAGACCAATGTTGAACGGCTCTATGACGTTCCAAATGCCAGTCCCTATGTCAAAGATAGCATCAATGATTACATCGTCCACGGCAAACAGGATGCCGTTAATCCCGCCAATGTGGGGACAAAGATGGCAGCTCGCTACCATCTCACCTTTGCTGCAGGAGAAACACATGCCGTGCAGCTGCGTTTCAGCAACAGGACACCTGAAAACCTGATCGCCTTCGGTGAAGTGTTCGCAGAGACTTTCAAGCAGCGCCAGCAAGAAGCCGACGAATTTTACGCATCGATCATCCCACATGGCATTGCGGAAGACGCCGCTAATGTAGAGCGCCAGGCTTTCGCGGGTATGTTATGGAACAAGCAATTTTACCACTACGACATCAAGACCTGGTTAGACGGCGACCCGGGTCAACCGCCTCCACCGGTGGAACGATGCTATGGGCGTAATCATGAGTGGACTCACCTCTTCAATGAAGATATCATCTCGATGCCCGATAAATGGGAATATCCCTGGTTTGCCGCCTGGGACCTGGCTTTCCATTGCGTCGTGTTCGCCTACATAGACCCCGATTTTGCCAAAGAGCAATTGATCCTGCTGCTGCGCGAGTGGTACATGCATCCGAACGGGCAGCTACCCGCGTATGAGTGGGCATTTAATGACGTCAATCCGCCAGTGCATGCCTGGGCTGCCTTCAATGTGTATAAGATCGAACAACACATGACCGGCAAAGGAGATCGAGATTTCCTGGAGAAGGTGTTTCAAAAACTCTTGCTCAACTTTACCTGGTGGGTGAACCGCAAGGACTATGAAGGGCAGAACGTCTTTCAGGGTGGCTTCCTGGGACTGGATAACATCGGCGTTTTCGACCGTAACATGCCTTTACCAAACGGCAGCTACCTGGAGCAATCGGATGGGACAAGTTGGATGGGCATGTATTGCTTGAATATGCTGACGATTGCGCTGGAACTGGCGCGAGGGAACTATGCATACGGCGATATCGCGAGCAAGTTCTTCGAGCATTTCGTCTATATCGCTCACGCCATGAATGACCTGGGCACCGACGGCATCGAGCTTTGGGACGATCAAGACGGCTTCTACTACGATGTCTTGCATAATGGGAAGGGGACTCAAGTTCCCCTAAAGGTGCGCTCGATGGTGGGTTTGATTCCCCTCTTCGCCCTCTCCATTCTGGAATCCGACCTCATCAGCAAACTCCCCAGCTTTGAACGCCGCATGGACTGGTTCATTAACAACTGGGAGGACATCAACGAACATATCGAGCGTTCAGAGGAGGGAAGCCATAACGAGCATCTCATGCTGGCCATAGTCAATAGTCACAAGCTGCCGCGTGTCCTTAAGATCATGCTCGACGAGTCAGAATTCCTCTCCCCCTATGGCATACGTGGGGTCTCACGCTATCACCTGGAACACCCTTTCACCATAGAAATGAACGGCATGACGCACACCGTGGACTATGAGCCGGCCGAGTCTACTTCGGGCCTGTTCGGCGGCAACTCCAACTGGCGCGGCCCCATCTGGTTCCCACTCAACTACCTGATCATTGAGTCGTTACGTATCTTTTACCACTTCTACGGGGACGAGTTCAAAGTAGAATTTCCCACCAACTCGGGTCATCTCCTGAACCTGGAAGAGGTAGCAGAGGAATTAGCTCTGCGCTTGAGCCGCATTTTTCTGCGCGATGCATCAGGGCGTAGACCCGTTCATGGTGGCGTTGAGAAATTCCAAAGTGATCCCCACTGGCGTGACCTGGTCCTGTTCTATGAGTACTTCCATGGCGACAACGGCGCCGGCATTGGGGCCAGCCACCAGACTGGTTGGACGGGCCTGGTGGCAAATCTACTGCAACAGAGCGGCGAACGTCACAGGCATATCCTCACGCATTTAGATACCGTGGGTTTTCACCATACCCCTTCAAATATAATGTAGCAATAGGGGTCGGAGCCTAGCGGGCAGGTTACACCATAACCACGCCCGATAAGCATCAGTTTCCAGCTCCGGAGAAATTATGAAAAAAATCAGCGGCGCGCAGGCTATAATTAGCGTCAAAGCACAGCGTATACTGCTCAAGGATTCTTACAGGCGGAAGCATATTGAAGCCTGTGGGCTACTTACGGGATGCATAGATGAAGGCGAGAACTGGCATATCGAGCTGGCGCATCCCTTGCGCAATATCTACGACTCGCCTGTTTACTTCGAGTTTTCGCCTGAAGATGTTCTGGCAATTGAACTCGATCACCCTGGACAGATAATCGGGGCATACCACAGTCATCCTACAGGATTGTCTATAGCCAGCAGCACAGACCGCCAGAACATGAAGCGCGTCAATCTCGAGCAGCAGATTCCCTGGGTGTGGCTGATCATCAGCGGACCATTCGACGAATCCTTTGCCTCATTTCGCCAGGAACGACCTCGTACCCGGAAAGGGAAGGGGCCTTCAATCATCGCTTATCATCATTACCAACGCCTGGGACTGCAACAAGTGCCTATCCAATTCGCGCATCCCCCAGCAGCTTCTCCAGGTATGCTAGAACAAAACCATGAGACGATAGGCCACGATGGTAGCCACAATGAGACAGATGCGCTATAATAGGGGCTGACAACGCAGGGACATCCCTTGTGGTTGCCCCTGAGGAGAGCATAGTTCACCAATCTAGCGAGGGAGACGGTCATGAGATGCCCAAGGTGCGGGAATGAAGTAAGCCGAGACGAGGTGTTCTGTGGGCAATGCGGCGCGTCTATTACCAATCAGCCGCCAGCACAACCAACAGAAATGGTGAATACCCCATCCCCCCGTAGTGGATTGCTGAGTTCATACAACACCCGCGTTGCGCCCCCATCCGGCCCCTATAACCCTGGCACAGTGCCTCAAGCCCCTGGCGGTGGAACGCCTCCGCCACTTCAACCCACTCAACCCGCGGCGCCTGGCCAGTCACCGCCGCAATTCAGGCAATCTGGCCCACAACAACCGACAAACTTCTACCAGGATGCTACCGAAGCCATCTCATCCCTGCCGCCAAATAGTAACCAGGCCTATCCACAGCAGAGTTTTCCAGGAACATCTATGCCCGGCGGCTATCCAGGTGCAGGAACTCAGTATGGTCAGCCCTTCCAACCGGGAAACTACGCTGCTCCTGGATATCCACAACCCCAAACGCTGCCCTCGGGACAGGGTTTTGGTTACGGTTACGGCACGCCAGGAAACGCTGCGCCGCCGCCCGAAAAGAAGCGCAATGTCGTTTTGATCGTCGCGTGCGTGTGCCTTGCCGCCGCGCTTATCATAGTCACCGTTTTTGGAATATTTTTCTTGCAACGTAACCAAGCAAACAATGTCACCCCACAGGCCTCGCCAACCAGTGCGCCAACGGCTACACCTACCCCTCTTCCGAGTCCGACTCCAACCAGCACGCCTACTCCGGTGCCCACGCCGACAACACCTCCTACTCCGACACCTGATCCAGGCTTCGCCTTCTGCGATCAGACATGTACTACTAATGGCTTCTCTGTCGAGTACCCAAGCAACTGGCAGCAGGGAACAACCAATGACGGCACGGGTGTGCAGTTCACGAACCCCGCAGTCCAGGATCAGTATGCAGCTTTCAAAGTCGCAGGCTCAACATCGGCCACAGCCAATCAACTGGTCAATACCGACCTACAAAACAATTTTGCCTCTAAATCAGGCTACTCGCCACCTACATCATCGCAATCCACCACCATAGGTGGGGTCACCTGGGTCTACTCGACTGCGACATACGATCTGAGCGGACAGACAGAGCGCATTCAGGTCTATGCTACGGTACGCCAGGGCAAATCCTACATAATCGAGCTAGAAGCTGCCGACAGTGTTTTCGACACCGTTAATACAAAGTCTTTTGAGACGATGCTAGGGAGTTTTCAGTTCCAATAATTACCTGAAGCTTCGATTATCTCATCGGTATTGCCAAAGATTGTGTGATATAATTGTCACGGCACATTTCATGAGTGGTAGGTTATGCGCACTGGACAGGATAGCTGGAGAAGGGATGTTCAACTATGGCGGTAGTTGCAGTCATTGGAGCACAGTGGGGCGACGAAGGCAAGGGCAAGATTGTAGATGAGCTGTCTATGAATGCAGACTTTGTTGTGCGATACCAGGGGGGAAGCAACGCAGGACATCGCGTTGTGCATGAGAAGGGTGAATTCGTCTTTCGCCTTGTTCCATCTGGCATTCTCTACCCTAACACTACCTGTATCATCGGCAACGGCGTCGTAGTCGACCCCAAAGGTCTCCTCGCAGAAATGGAAGAACTGAATCGCCTGGGAGTGGACACCTCTCGCCTCTATATCAGCGAGCGAGCCCATGTCGTCATGCCCTATCATTTCCTGCTCGATCGCCTGGAAGAGGACGCACGTGGGGCGGATAAGATCGACAGCACCCAGCGAGGCATCGGCCCCGCCTACGTAGACAAGCATGCCCGTATCGGTATTCGTATGGCCGATCTGCTCGACGCGGATACCCTGCGCTCCAAGCTCTCCTCCATTCTCCAGCAAAAGAACCGCATGATAACGCAGATATATGGTCAGCCGCCCCTCTCACTGGAGGAGATACACGGTGAGTATTTCGGCTATGGGCAGCGGTTGCGTTCGCATATCGCCGATACCCAGGCCCAACTCCATGATGCGCTCTTCGAACACAAGACGATCCTGTTAGAGGGCGCGCAAGGCGCATTACTCGATATCGACTTCGGTACCTACCCGTTTGTAACTTCATCGTCAACGATGGCTGCCAACGCCGCCAGCGGTGCAGGACTGCCAGCACGCTCTATCGATCGTGTCGTCGGCGTCTACAAGGCCTACATTACTCGCGTAGGCAGCGGCCCCATGCCCACTGAACTCTTTGATGACATTGGACAAGAGATGCGCAATCGCGGCCACGAATATGGCACGAATACCGGCAGGGAGCGCCGCTGTGGCTGGCTCGACGCAGTGGCGGGGCGTTTTGTCGCGCAATTAAACGGGCTGGATGCTGCCGTCATTACCAAACTCGATGTACTCGACACCTTCCCTACTGTTAAAATCTGTACTGCATACCGCCTGCAAGGGAAATTGATTTACAGCCTTCCCGCCAACCTGAATGACCTCGCTGCATGCGAACCCGTCTACGAAGAAGTAGAAGGCTGGCAATGCAACACCGCTGGTATATGTTCTTACGAGGGACTACCTGCGGCGGCAAAAAAATATCTTAAGCGACTGGAGGAATTGCTGGAGACGCCCCTCGCCATGATTTCCGCCAGCCCTCAACGCGGCAAGACCATTCAAATCCAGGATGTCCTGGCAACGCCAGAATATGATACTCGCTATCCCAGGAATGCTATGAGGTGAGGATGAGGCTATCTACTCATTGACAGCAATTATCCCAAGCGGCTTCTTCGCCATCACTGCACCGGCGCGAGGAAACTGTGCTGGGCACAACTCCCGTTGCTCCCATACAAGCAATCTCCTACCATCCTCCAGGCCTGGCAGTGTCAAAGGAACATCGTCCTTCAAAACCGCTCCAACCTGCCGTGCGGCACGCTTCCCCTGAGTCAGCTCCTCCGACAGGTCGCCTTTTTTCGGCAGGATGATTTGCCCACCCACGCGGCAAAATGGCGCGGCATACTCCAGAAGGGTTGGAAGAGATGCGACGGCACGCGCCGTTACAACATCAAACGAGGCGCGATACTGCTGGTTGTGCCCAAGTTCCTCGGCACGCCCATGCACGGCCTCAAGCCCTTTGAGTTGAAGAATCTCAATCATATGACGCAGGAACAACACTTTTTTGTTGGTCGCCTCAAGCAACGTGACGTGCCATTGAGGGCGTACTATTTTGAGAGGAAGACCAGGGAAGCCCGCGCCTGCCCCGATATCGAGCAAGCGCGCCCGTGGTCTATCGTAGGCTATCAACAGCGATAACGAATCGAGGAAATGTTTAATCAAGACTTCCTCGGGATCAGTAATGGCTGTCAGGTTGAAGCGTGTGTTCCAGTCCAATAACTCCTGCCGGTAGAGCAGGAATTGCTGGATTACCGTAGGGGGTTCCTGTATACGGGCGACCATAAAGGTCCCCTCCCCGCTCAACCCCTCCCCCGCCCCTACGGATTGAAGGCCTAACTGGCGCAGACCTGCCAGGAACGCTTCCGGTAACACCTCGCCCATCTATGACACGATTTTTCGCTTGCTATTCAGATAATCGACCAGCAGGTATTCACCCAGGTTATTCTTATCTGCGTAGAATGTGCGGCCGTGGTTGACCTGTGCCATTTGATTGACAAAAGCAACCATCCAACGATCATCCTCCAGCATGAAAGTATTGATCGTAATGCGCTCGCGCGTGCAGCGCTGGACCTCTAACAATGCCTGCTGTTCAGCCCAAGGATTGGGTGGATAGGCGAACTGCCACTGGTCATCTTCATACCAGACAGTAGGTCCTCCATCGGTAATCATGATGATCTGCTTATTCACTCCATGATGCCTGGCTAATAGTTGCCGGGCCAGCATCAGTCCATGGGCCATGTTCGTTCCTGTGCTGTGATCGTAGCGCCCCATCTCCACCAGTTCATCGGGCTTGTACTCGCGAGCCACGAACGAGAACCCGACAATATACAGGTTATCGCGCGGGAACTGCGAGCGGATCAGGCTCTCCAGGGCCACTGCCACCTTTTTTGCAGCAGGCTGGCACCCGTTGTAGATCATACTCATACTCATATCAATCATCAGCACAGTCGAGGACTGCGTGGTAAACTCGGTGCGGTAAACCTCAAAATCCTCTTTCTCTAACCCCACCGGTGTGCCTGTGCCACGCCGGTGCAGCGCGTTCATTAGCGTTTTTTCCAGGTCGAGCAGGAAAGGATCACCGAATTGATAGGCCTTGCTCTCATCGGTGCGCTCACCTCCTACACCACGGAATGGACTGATATGCCGGCCAAAACCATCGCGTTTGAGCTTATTGAAGATATCCTGGAGCGCTTTCTGCCCGATCTTGCGCATGCCGCGAGCAGTTAGCTCCCAGCGATTCCCTTTCTTCTGAATGTATCCCGCTTCTTCCAGTGTCTTCATCAGCTCTTTTAACTGCTCGATGGACTGGTACTCTTCGTCTCCGAGTAAGCTCTTGACCTTGTCGCTGTCGATAGCTTCCAGGTCGTCCAGGCGGCGTGCCTCCTGAAACTGATCCTGCAGGCCTTCCATTTGCTGCAAGCGGCCCATCATGCGCATGGCTTCATTCAAGGGCAGCGATTCATCGCCCCGGAAGGGGAAGCGCGTACGCATCTGCTCCATCGGCGCCATGGCTTCAAGATTCCCAGCGAGTTCCATCAGGTCAACACGGATACGGTCATCACCCATCAATTGTTCCATCAGATCCTGCAACTCTTGTCGCTGCTCTGGCGAAAGGTTATCCATGATCCCCTGCATTGCAGCCATCTGCTGCTGCATCTGCTCGATCAGGTCATCGAGTGAGTTAACGCCGGGGAAGTACTCGCCGTGTTTCTGCATGAATGAGTCAAAATCGGGCTCCTTGCCTTCCTGGCGGTCGCGCAGCATCTTGTTGAGGTCACGAATCATTTCGCGCAATTTCGCGATGTCTTCGGGCGTCATATTCTGCAATGATTGCTGCATTCCTTGAAAGAACTGCTGCATCATTTGCTGCTTCAGGCTCTCCATCAGTTCATTGAACTTCTCGCGAGCCTCGTCATCCATGAAGTCATACTCCGAAAGGCCCTTGATCTGGCCGGGAATATCCTGCGGCAGTTTATCCAGGTATTCTTGCTTGCGCTTAGCAATCATCTCCAACATCTTGCGCTTTTGTTCTGGTGTAAGATCGTCACCGTCCTGGCTCTGACCAGATTGACCTTGCTGATCTCCACTGGAACCGCTAGCAGGCTGTCGCTCCACTTGCTCACCCTGGCGCTGTTCACTCGGCTGCTCGCCCGTTGATGGCTGGGCCGGTTGTTGGCTATCTGTTGATGTGTCATCCAGGCGATGTTGAATGCCCTGTCGCTCCAGTTGCTTGATCTCTTCAAGCTTCTCGCGCAAGTCATCCATTACCCCAGAAGCCATATTGTAACGGTTGAGCTGCTCCTGACGCATATTGCGCATACGCTGCATCATCTCGCGCAGTCCCATGGTACGACGACCATCCTGGCCGCGTACGCCTTCCTGCATGAGGCGCCTGAGAGCCTGCTGCAAATTGCCGTCTTCCAGGTAATCATCCGAGAGCGCATCCAGGATGTCATCCGCGTCAAACCCTTCGATGCGCTGCGTGCCATCCCAGCGTGAGTATCCATAGCGATTGCGGGAAAAGCGTTTAAACATGTAATGCGTTCCTTTAGCGTCGATAGCGTATTTTACCGCTGACCTCATCCTTATTAAGACGCCGGTTCAAGTGCAGGCCTTCGAGGATAAATTCGACGCTCGATGCAATGCTGGCCGGGCTACCACGCCCATTCAGCTTATCGACCGCTTTACTTAAACCACCCACTTTTGAGAGCTGGTTAACATACTCCATGGATGACATATCCTCACCCACCTGTACATTCAGGCCACGCTCGAAACCTGCTACCAGTTGTTCAAACTCACGCACTTCAAAGTATTCGCCAAAAACGTTGAGCAACGCCATATTGATGAGCTTCTGTACGACCCGGTCTTCTTTGATGTCACCCACCGTGTCGAGTTCAATCTTTCCGCATGTAGAGGCGATAATAGCGGGTAGATCGCTCACTCGTGGAGCTACCTGCCGCTCTTTCAGCCGCAAAGCCCGGCGGCTGGCGTTGCTGAGCACATTCTCAAAGTTCGAGACCGAAACGCGCACGCTTACCCCCGATCGCTGGCTGATATCATTGCTGCGCCGTGCCAATTGCGTAATTTCCGCAATTACCTCCTTCATAAACTGGGGGAAGACAATATCCATCCCTTCGGTGATGAAGTGGTTATTCTCCAATTCCATGATTTGAATCTCGTGTTCGGTCGTACGCGGGTAGTGGGTACGAATCTCAGAGCCAACACGATCCTTCAAAGGCGTAATAATGCGGCCACGGTTCGTATAATCCTCAGGGTTGGCGCTGGCGACAACGTACACGTCTAGAGGCAGGCGAATCTTGTAACCTCGAATCTGCACATCGCGCTCCTCCATGATGTTCAATAACCCTACCTGGATGCGCTCGGCCAGATCGGGCAATTCATTTATACAGAAGATACCACGGTTTGTGCGTGGAATCATGCCGTAGTGAATCGTCAGTTCATCGGAGAGATAGCGGCCTTCCGCTACTCGTACAGGGTCTACTTCGCCCACAAGATCAGAAATGGTGATGTCAGGCGTCGCAAGCTTCTCACCATAACGCCTGTCACGTTCCAGCCAGGCAATTTCTACACGGTCGCCTAGCTCATTCACTTTATCACGACAGGCCTTGCATATGGGTTCATAAGGGTTGTCATTTATTTCACAGCCTGCAATTACCGGCACCACTTCGTCCAGTAAGTTGACCAGGCCTCGTGCCATACGCGTTTTCGCCTGGCCTCGCTCACCCAGAAAGATGATATCCTGGCCGGAGAGAATGGCATTTTCGACCTGGGGAATAACCGTCTCTTCATAGCCTATTATCCCAGGGAATAACTCTTCCCCTTTACGAATCTTTCGGATGAGATTTTTCCGCATTTCTTCTTTAACAGAGAGTACTCTGTATCCGCTTTCACGCAACTCGCCGATCGTGTGCGGTCGGGTTGTAATGGTCATTCCGCTTTATGCTACCTTTCTTGGGGTTGGCTTTGTGGAATACATGTCCGGGAGAGAGGACAAACAACCAATCCTACATGATCCCACTACACCAGAAACAGGTGGAACCATAATCATTCTACCGCTTCAGTTAAGAAAGCGCAAGGGCAGCAGCTTGACTTCTCAATGATCGGCGTTGAAGCGGTAACCAACTCCGGAAATAGTAAGAATGAAGCGCGGATGCGCCGGGTCGGGTTCGATTTTCCGGCGCAATTGACCAACGTAGACATGCAAGTAATGAGACTCGGCTCCATAACCAGTTCCCCATACCTGGGAGAGCAACATCTGGCGAGTCATAATCTTGCCACTGTTCTTTATCAATGCCTTGAGCAGATCATACTCGGTAGGCGTTAGCTTCACCTCTTGCCCGTCGACCTGCACCAGTCGCTGTGCAAAATCGACCCTCAGCGGTCCGGCCGTAAAGATCGCCTCCGTACCAGACTCTACCTGGGCGCTATGTCGCAGTGCAACCCTTAACCGTGCCAGGACCTCGTCCATACCGAAGGGCTTAGATACATAATCGTCCGCGCCCAAATCAAGAGCTTGCACCTTATCATGCTCAGTATCCTTCACTGAAAGCACAATAATAGGTAGATTTGACTGTGCTCGCACCCTCTTAATAACTTCCAGGCCACTCATGCTGGGCAGACCCAGGTCAAGCAATATCAGGTCCGGCCGGTGAAGGCTAATCGCTTCGAGTGCCTCTTCCCCACTACCCGCGGTGAACACCTCAAAACCATGTGCTGCCAGGCTGCGTTCCAGTGCACGCACAATTTCAATCTCGTCATCCACGACCAGGATACGCGCTCCACCCTTACTCATGTTTTTATGCCCTCTGCTTGTCTCAATGGGAGTGTGAAGCGGAAAATCGATCCGCCGCCTTCTCGATTTTCCGCCCAGATGCGTCCTCCATGAGCTTCAACGAGCCCACGACTCACTGCTAAGCCTAGCCCGGAGCCTATAGGGTGGGTTCCATCACGCTGCACCTCCAGGACGCGGTAGAATTTATCGAAAATATGCTCCTTCTTCGACGCAGGAATGCCTGGGCCACGATCCGCAACGCTGATGTCCATCTGCTCGCCATCAACCCGCGCGCTGATTTCAATCGACGAGCCCTCTGGCGTATAGCGCACGGCATTTTCAATGAGGTTGGTCAACACTTGATCTATTTCCAGGTAATCCAGTTCCACCGGCGGCAGATCACCAGGCAGATGTGTCTGCACATCTCGACCCTGTATCAGCGGCTGCATGCGGCCCAACACGTCGTGTATCAACTCATCAATCGGGTACCATTCTTTTTCGGGCTTGAGCGCGTTTCCTTCAATACGTGACATATCCAGTAAATTCCCCACCAGGCGATTGAGCCGGTCGACTTCGCGCTCGATGGACATGATGAAACTGCGCCTTGCTTCATCGTCCCACTGTATATCCTCCTGCAACAGGCTGGTGGCTGCGGCCTTGATCGATGCTAGTGGCGTTCTCAGGTCATGCGAAACAGAAGAGAGAAGAGCTGCACGGAGCGCATCGGTGCGCTGCAATAACTGGATTTGCATGCTTTCACGGCGCAAGCGCACCCGTTCGATCACAAAGGCGGCCTGGTCGAGAAAAGTCCAGAAGAAAGCCATTTGAGGATTGAGCCGCTCCTGCTCTACTCCTAGACTTTTTCCGGCTGCTTCGCCCAGAAGTAAGCGAGGGTCGTCTTCTATTAACAAGCGCATCACGCCAACTACATCCGCGCCCGTTTTCAGGGGTATCATACGTACATAGCGACGCAGCGGATGGGATGATGCGGTGCTACGGATAATATTTCTTGGAGCCTGGCCCATAGCATTGCGGGGATTGAGGGTGGTATCATGCAAATCTACCGTTTGATTCTGCCTCATCGCCCATGCCCCCGTCGCTTCTTCATCAGGCGAGAGTTTCACCTTGTCTATCGAGCCCGTTGAACTGCTCTGCAACGTCAACTTTCCTTGAGCATCAGGCAACAGTAAGGCACAATTACGCACTCCCCAGGAAGAAAAAACATCGACTACAGCTTGCGCTATCACACCAAGCTGGGCTTCCAGGTCTTCCTTACTATTCACCGCATGCACCAGTTCATAGAGAATACGTGTTTCACGCTCTCGACGGTTCGCTTGCTTTGCACGCAGCCTTAGCGCCGAGGCGAGTTGACCTGTGATGATTGCCGTTGCCAGGAAGACAAACAGGGCTAGCAGGTCTTCATATTTGGCAACGATGAAAGTATAAAATGGAGGAACGAGAAAAAAGTCGAAGGAGAAAAAGGAAACGATAGATGCGAGAATGGCGGCATAGCGTCCACGTGCACTGGCCAGCGCCAGCACAACCAGCAGGTAGGCCAGTGAGATAGTTGGAATTTTCGGGTACAGGTGAAATGTGTAGATTACACCTGTCACCAGCAGCGCGCCTACTACTGCCAGCACACTATCGATAGTATATTTTCGTGCGCGTGATTCTTGCTCAGCTCCTAATGATGGCAAACGTTCAACTTGCTTCATAGCCAACCCCCCATGCTCGTCTCAGCTTGACCGGCGTAAATAGCATAACATAGTATTATCATAGGAGATAGGCAACATCGCGTCAACAGCAAGCAGGGCGACCGCAAAGGTCGCCCCTACCATATACGAGCTTCGCGTTCTCAACAGCCTCGTGCGGTATGACCATTCCGACTCCCGATATTTGGGAGAACCAGTAATGAATTTTGCTTGACTCTCATCCTATACAACATCTATACTCAGTTCATGAAACGAAAGCTTAGCGCCTTATGTTTGATAATCCTATCACTACTGCTCGCTGACCTGGCAGCATGCAGTCCAGGGCACGTGGGGAGTAACGAAATAGCGTTTCTGCGGGATGGACATCTCTGGACTATCGACCCGGATGGCGCAAACGCTTTCGAAGTCGCCGCCGGGGATACGCCCGTGGTCGGCTATGGCTGGTCGCCTGACCATCGAATGCTCGTTTTTCGCACTCTTGACGCTACATTTGCCAGCACACCAGCCGCAAAGAAGATTAGCAGCGACCCCATAACGGGATTAATAGGCGACTTACCTGGTGATCTTAACACTATCGGGCTAGATGGCGGCTCTCCTATTCCTATCACCCTGTCCAGGTCCGATGTGCAATACAGCAATGCCTGGTGGAATAATACAGGTACCCGCCTGCTCTACCGTGAAGAACTTACTTCCACAATATTCAACCCTGACACCGTCCACTGGTGGATCTCACAAAATGACCAGCCTGCAGGGATCGCCCGTAAACCCCTCCCTGACAGCTTTTCTATACCTTCTTTAGCGCCTGTAGATTCTATGGCTATAGGAAATTCAATGAAAGGACTCTTTACCACGACAATTGCTGGAACCAGCATTCAATTTATTAGCACAGGCGCCCTTCCTGGTCATCCACTCTTCGCCGCCCTCGAGCGGGTACTCTGGCAGCCGTCTCACCAGCACCCGGCTCTTCTTTACGCGATTGCCGGTACACCTGCTCAGGCCAACTCTCCTGTAACGGTGCAGCTCATCCTGCGTGCTATGAATGGTCACATAACCACGCTCGCGCTGTGCTCTTGCACCCAATTCGCCTGGTCGCCTGATGGCAGGCATATCTTGTATAGTACGGATTCAAACTATACCATTCTTAACCTTGACGGCAGTGTTCTATTGACCCTACCTGGTGAAGATGATAGTGTCCCCTACTGGTCACCGGATGGGCAATTCCTACTGCTCGATGGTTTGCACACTTTGACCCTGGTACAGATTGCGAGCAAGCAGCAGCATGTATTACTGAGCGACACCACTGCACCTACCGGATCAACGACGCAGCCAGGCAAGTCTAACGTCAACGTCTTGCTCCAGCCGGTTTCAAACAGTCCCTGGGCAGCCGACAGCCGTCATGTTCTCTTTCTCACTCGTAGCCGTCTCTTGTGGCAAGGTCAGCGGTTGGGTTCCGGCAAAGGTCTCTACACTGTATCCATCGATAGCAATGGACAGCCGCAAGGTAGACCCACCATCGTCGATAGCGGAAACGATATACAACCCGGCTGGACCTATGAGGACCCTAATACCTCTTTTTTATACTAGGCACCACCCAGGTAGGCCTGTCGCACGAGATCATTTGTTAACAGATTGGGAGCAGTATCGCTCAGCACAATCTGGCCTGTCTGCAAGACATAACCCCGATCAGCCAGGCTGAGGGCCATCGACGCGTTTTGCTCTACGAGGAAGACGGTGACCCCCTCTTCTCGAATACGCAGGATAGTATTAAATACCGTTTCGACGAGAATAGGGGAGAGGCCCATCGATGGCTCATCCATACAGATCATGCGTGGACGTGACATCAACGCGCGGCCCATTGCCAGCATCTGCTGCTCACCGCCCGACATCGTGCCTGCAACCTGTTTTAAGCGTTCCCTGATGCGCGGGAAGATCTGGCAGACATGTTCGATATCCTCGTTGATCTCCGCCCGGTTATTACGGATAAAGGCTCCCATCTCCAGGTTCTCCAGTACCGTCATACGTGGGAAGATGCGGCGCGCTTCAGGTACCAGGGCCATACCCAGGCGTACGATATCACCCGGCAATTTATGGTCAATGGGTTGATCTTCGAACTGTATCGATCCATGGCGCGGATGTACCAGGCCAAAGATAGTTTTCATCGTCGTCGTCTTACCCGCTGCATTCGCGCCCAGCAAACACACTATCTCGCCCTTATTTACTTCCAACGTTACATGATGCAGCACCTGACTGGGGCCATAGAACGTATCTACATCGGTTAAACGTAACATCGCAGACCTCTCTGCCGTGTTCTCCTTAGCAGGAAGAACACCTTCTTCGCATGTATTAGACCGTTATCACTCCGCAGCTCTCTCATCTACTGGTGCCTGCTCACCCCTCGTTGAGGGTGTACCCAGGTAGGCTGCAATGACCCGTTCATCGCGGCGTACCTCCTCCGGCAGACCCTCGGCAATCTTACGGCCGTAGTCGAGCACAGCGATACGATCTGATATCCCCATCGTCACCGCCAGTTTATGCTCGATCAACAGAATAGTCAGACCCAGCTCGTCGCGCAGGCGCCGCACATACTTCACCGCCTCCAGCGTCTCCGCCTCATTCATACCCGCTGTCGGTTCATCCAACAGGAGGAGCTTAGGCTTAGCCGCCAGCGCGCGCGCAATCTCAACGCGCCGCTTCTCAGCGTAGGAGAGATTAATCACGTACTCTTCCTGCCGCACCACCAGTTCTGAGCCGAAGAAACTCAGTAAATCAATAGCGCGTTTCCGTGCATCTACCTCCTCGTGCATAACACTAGGAGTATGGAAGAGCGAACCCAGCACATTTGCTTTCAATTGCGTATGCAGTCCAACGAGCACATTCTCTATCACCGTCATGTTATTGAAGAGGCGAATATTCTGGAAGGTGCGCGTAATGCCGCGCCTGACAACCTGATCAGGGCTCAGGCCCACCAGCGAGCGCCCTTCAAGCCGGACATCACCCGATGTTGCACGGTAGATACCGGTAATCAAATTAAAAACCGTGGTCTTTCCCGCACCATTGGGGCCAATAATGCTCACGATCTCTGTTGGGTTGACCTGCAGATCCACATCCTGCACCGCCGCCAGGCCACCAAAATGTTTGGTGACTTTGCTCAACTCCAACAGAGCGCTGCTCACAGGCTCAACAGGCTCACCCACGAACTCTACAGGCTTGGCACTCATAGCGTACTCCCTGCTTTGCTGCTATTCAACACGCACCTCTTCTTCGAAGCCCGGTGCTCCTGGCACGACATCCAATGCACCTTCTGGTCCCTCACCAGCAGCATGCAATTCGCGCCTGCGTCTCGCGCTGGGAATGAGCCCTTCCGGTCGAAAGATCATAATCACGACGAGGATGATACCGAAGACGAGGTTACGAATATTACCGAATGTGAACCCGGGAATGACGTGGATAATACTATTTTTGACAGTAAACATGAAGCTCGTGGGGTCGGCAGCCAGCGTATCGAGCTGCGCAAGAATGAACAGGTTGACAGCGTAGACTGCCAGCGCGCCAACGATCACACCGGGAATACTGCCAATGCCACCAATCACCACCATCGCCAGGAAGATCACGGAGTCACCAAAGCTGAAGTTGTCAGGTGACACTCCACCCAGCTTCGCTGCGTGATAGGCCCCTGCAATGCCCGAGAAGAAGGCGCCCGCACCAAAGGCAAACAACTTGGTATTCACCAGGTTGATACCGGAAGATGAGGCTGCAATTTCATCCTCGCGAATGGCGATCCACGCGCGACCTAAGCGCGAGTCGCGCAGGCGGATATTGGCAAAGATCGTGAACGCAATCAGTGCCAGAATCAGGTAGTAATACGGAGTTGGTGTAATAACAGACCACGGCAGGCCAAAGAATGCCGGCGATTGGACGCCCACTATACCATTTGGCCCATTACTATATTTGTCTAGTTCCAGGAAGACGATAGGCACAATCTCTCCAAAACCAAGTGTCACGATTGCCAGGTAGTCGCCGCGCAAGCGCAAGGTGGGAGCCCCAAGTAACACTCCCCAGAATGCCGCTATCAATGCCCCACCCAGCAGCATTGGCCAGAAAAGCCATGACAGGAGATGAGGATTGACAGGAGCCAGGTTGAGCACGTTCGTCAACTGCGTTGAGCCAAGGATACCCCAGGCGTATGAGCCGATGGCGAAGAAGGCGACATAGCCCAGGTCCAGCAGTCCAGCGAAACCAACCACAATGTTGAGACCCAGTGCCAGGATCACGTAATAGCCCGCGTCGCCATAGCCCGCCAGGCGTCCATCCGTGCCAAATCCGAACAAGAATGGATCGATAAGTGGGTAAAACAGCACAAAGGCGACCAGCATGATCAGGTAAAAACGCTGCGCGCCGCTACTGCGCAAGGGCAGGTCGTTGGGCACCAGGTCCTTTGCCTCTTCGCGAACGCGCGTCGTGGAAAGTACCTCCAGCTGCGTTCGCCTGCTCGTGGCGTTCCTGGGGCTATTCGCACCATTTCCCCCATTGCCATTGTCCTGTGCGCTGAGAGTACGACGCAGCGCAATAACCCCGCTCAACCTCCCCAGAAAATAACCCCCGATGGGCAAGAGAATAGTCCGCACACCTACCCAGATAAAGAGCAGCGGCGGAAATGGACCGGTGACGGCAAAGATCAGGTCGGCGATCAGCCAGACAAGGGCAAACACCACCCCAAACCAGAAGCTGCCCGCTATAGCCCGCCTCATCAACTCGCTTTGCTGCTCAGTGGTCAGCACCTCCAGGTTCGCCTGTGGAATCAGAGGAACAGAGTGACGAGCTTTACGTACAAGATTGCGTATATAGAAATATACGGACCAGACAATAGCACACAGCGCCAGGCCTATGATCAAGCCAAAGGTGATCACGAGAACCAGAGGTACCAGTGCAAAAACCAGTATATCAATCCACAAATTGATCATGCCTCGACGCCCGCTATCGGCTGCCACCAGGTATCCGGCAAGCGCGACCACAGTTACGTAGAAGACCAGGATGAAAATAGCCGCCGCTATTAGCGTCGGGGTATCGTACGGCGTGCTCCCAGGGGTGATCAAACCAAGTATCACGTTATTGATGATCGCCTCGCCGCTCCAGACAAAGGTAAATACCGCTACAGGCACAAGCAGAGCTACGATCCATTTAATCAACAGGGTGCGCATATCCCTTCCAGGCAAAAGCGCACCGGTGTTCACTGAAACAGACACGGCAGCATCACCTCGCTTCCAAGTGAGTGTGGTTACAATCTCGCAGCATTTGTGTGTCCTCTATACTTTCTCCGGCAGCTGTTGACCAAGCAGGCCTGAAGGGCGGAACACTAGAATCAAGATGAGAACAGCGAAAATGATAGCTTCGTGCCATGCTGCCCCACCATGTGGCAATACGCTGTCGGGAATAAAAGTGGCCAGCGCCTCGATTACGCCTATCAGCACACCTCCCAGCATAGCGCCGACCAGGTTGCCGATACCTCCCAGCACAGCCGCCGTAAAGGCAAACAGGCCAAGCTGGAAACCAAGAACAAAATTCGTACTGCCGTATTGCAAACCATAGATGAGGCCGGCTGCACCTGCCAGCCCTGCGCCAATGAAGAAGGTAATCGCAATGATACGATCCACATTCACACCCATCAGCGCTGCAGCCTCGCGGTCCTGCGCTACCGAACGCATCGCTCGCCCCGTCCGTGTTCGAGTCACCATCAACTGCAGCGCAATCATCAACCCGACTGCTACCACGATTACCAGGATATTGACACTGCTAATATAGACCGGACCTATAAAATAGTCCACCTGCGGGAAAATCTGCGGAAACGAGACAATCGTGAAGCCCTTCCACAGTTTCCCAACATCCTCCAGGATCAATGAAACACCTATCGCTGAAATCAGCGGAGCAAGACGTGGAGCATTGCGCAGCCGCCGGTACGCGACACGCTCAATTAGCACCCCCAACACAGCACAAAAAACCATCGCACCGAGCAAGGTAACCAGCAGTATGCCCACAAGCCTAAACCCCGTGGGTTGAGACGTCGAGGTAATACCAAACCAGTTGAAAATAGTAATGGAGATAAAGGTGCCTATCATGAAGATGTCACCGTGGGCGAAGTTAATCAATTCGATGATGCCGTAGACCATCGTGTACCCCAGGGCTATCAGCGCATAGATCGCCCCGGTGGAGACCCCAATGATCAATTGTTGCAGGAGTTGTGTCAAAAACGCATTCATAAGCGCGAACCCCCGTCATCCTGAGCAATATACAAATATATACAACACCCGGCCTCAAATAGCAAGTTGGGGAGTAGTCCTACAGACATCGGTCTGCCAACTACCCCCCCTGCCTCATGTCCCTGCAAGGCAACACGGTACCTTTGCCAGGACAAACACTACGACGCGATGCCATCATCGCTGGCGATTACGCCACGGTCACTCCCGTCTTGTAGATCCAATCGGGCTTGCCGCTTGTATTGTTAGCCAATTGGTAGATCGAGATGAACTTGTTGGTGGTGTCACCATTGGAGTCAAAGGCCTGGTGACCGGTGATCCCGTCCCAGGACGTGCCCTGGACGGCATTGATCACCGCCTGGCGGAACGCCTTGGCCCCGGCTTGATCACCCGAGTTGGCCGGGGTGTGCGCCCCGTTGGCCAGCGCCGTCTTGATCGCCTGGATCAGGATGTTCGCACAGTCATAGGCCGACGCGCTGTACACGTTCAGTGGGTCCGTAAAGGTCGACGCATACTTCGTGCGGAAGGCTGACGCTGACGGAACGGTAGTCGTATCCACCACAGCCACCGTGCCATAGACCGGGCCGCCACTGCTGGTGCCAATGGTGGAGGCGAAGCTGGGGGTGATGATACCATCCCCACCACCCATTGGCGTGTTCTTCAGCGTCGGGATCTGCCGCATCTGCTGGCGGATCAGGATGCCGCCGGTGGAATCCAGCCCGCCAAAGTAGATCACATCAGGGTGCGTGGTGGCAATCTGGGTCAGCAGGGACACATAGGAGGTGGTCGTCGCCGGCTCGCTGCTGCGCCCCAGCACGGTGCCGCCCAATGTCTTCCACTCTCCCGTGAAAGAATTGGCGATGCCGATGCCATAGGTCTCGGCATCATCGATGACATAGGCCTTCTTGTACCCCAGCGTCTTGTAGAGGTAGTCCGCGCCCGCCGGACCCTGGTGATCGTCGGTCGTAGCAATGCGGAAGTAGCTCACCTTCCCTGAAGGTCGCAGCGTCGGCAGCAGATTGTTCGAGCCGCTGCAGCCCGATGCCGCTGTATCCTTGGTCAGGCAGGGGTTCGTGTTGGCCGGGCTGATCTGGGCAAGAGGAGCCTGGTTGGTGACGGGCATCTCGGCCTTGGCCACACTACTGTTAAACGGTCCGACGATGCCGGCCACCAGGGCATCCCCGACCAGCGCCGTCACGTTCTGGGCACCCACCGCCGGGTCATGCAGGCCGTTGGCGCCCACGTCGTCCTTGGGATCAAAGACCAGGGTGTAGCCATTGATGGTGTGCTTGGCATTGGCCTCCATGACCGCCAGGTTCGCTCCATCCTCCGCTGGCTTGCCGCTACTGGTGTCTTTCCCCGACACTGGCAGGTCAGTCGCTATCTTGATGGTAGTAGAACCAGCGGTAGGGGTGCCACTACCGGTCGTGGTGCCCGCGCCGCATGCCGTCAGGATCGCCAGAAATAGGGACAATCCCATGACTACTGCGAAAATACGGGACAGATTTCTCCGCATGATGTAGTTAACCTCCTTCAGTAATACAAAATACAAGTCAGGGGTCCTGGGAAGGGATGAGTTAAACGAGCAATCGTCAACTCGCAAGAACCGTCACCCCCTCTTACGATAATACGTAAGATACTCTGCAAATCTCACCTATTCCCCGATGATCTTTGCCCTGCCTGGGTTCCTTTCTGGTGAGTCGATACTGCGACTTGGTTCTAGATCTAGAAGAGGTAATGCCTCTTTCTAGAAAAAAGAACAAGCGTGGAATAACTGTGCAAATTATATGCACTAGAATCCACGCTGTCAATAGATGAGGATATAGTTACATATTTCGAGCGAGGCGTAGAGGCGAGGTTCAAAAAAAGCCAGAAACCGGGTGAATAGCTACGCCGGGAAGCGCTCAATAAAGCGCTCAAAGGCTGCTACGACCTGTCGTCTCGTCTCGTCCAGAGACTTGCCATTATCAATCACCTCATCAACAAGAGCCAATCTATCAGCAACCGAAGGCTGCGCACGAATACGCATCAGCGCTTCCTCTTTACTCATGTGGCTGCGTGTCATCAAGCGTTCTAGTTCCTGCTCTTCCGGGCAGACGACCAGCCACTTACTCTGGCAGAACGCTCCCGAGCCACCTTCTAGCAACTTGACGGCATCAATGACGGCTATTCCGGCATCGCTTACCAAAGTCAGCTCATGCACCAATGCCATACTGACTGCCGGATGAACAATTTCTTCAAGGCGCTGCATCGCCTCAGCATCGTAAAAGACAAGCGCTCCTAACGCTTTACGATCGACGCTTCCATCGGCTGCCACAACAGCCGGGCCAAAGACCTGCGCCACCTTCACAGCGATGGGCTGTCCACTCAAGTAGAGACGGTGTACTACAGCATCTGCATCGATGTAGCGTTCCACACCCAGCTCAAGCAGCATATGTCCAACGGTGGTCTTGCCGCAGGCAATATTGCCAGTAATGCCAATAATCCGAGGCATAGCAACGCACTCCTCTTAAACGCGATCGCTCTCCAGGCTCAACTCTCGTCGTCGCTGAGATTCCTTTGCTCCAATTGCTCTTCGCACTTGACATCGCGTGCTGCCCATGGTATAGCCTCCAGGCGTTCTTCAGGGATGGGCCGCCCGCAATTGACGCATTTCCCATAGGTTCCATCTTCAATGCGCTTCAGTGCGTCCTCCACCTCGGTCAGCAAAGCCTGTTGGTTGACCAGGATGGACTGCTCCTGTTGCATCTCTAAAAAGTCAACAGCGACATCCTCAAAAGCCTGTGGTCCTTCGCTGGCCTCGATAGGTCCAACAGGCTCAGGATGGGCCTCCGTCAGGTCCGCAATACTCTTTCGTAGCTCTGCGCGCTTCGCCTTGAGCCGGGTTTTCATCACATTTAGATCTATGGCCATAACATACCTCACTTTCTATTGTTCCTCTCATTATACGTTTAATTCTCGCGAACTGGCTACAGCGAACTGTCAAGGTGCTGGTCTGGATTCACGGTGGCGGCTTTGAGATTGGCTCAGGCTCCTTCCATGACGGAACGCCCTTTGCCGCGCACGGCGATGTGGTGGTAGTCACGCTCAACTACCGCCTGGGATCACTCGGCTTCCTGCATCTCGCTGAGCCTGGCGGTGAGGCATATGCAGCCTCCGGCAACTGCGGCCTCCTGGACCAGGTAGCAGCCTTACGGTGGGTCCAGAACAATGTTGCCGCCTTTGGCGGCGACCCCGACCGCGTGACGGTTTTTGGCGAGTCGGCAGGAGCAATGAGCATCGCTACGTTGCTGGCGCTCCCTACTGCCCAGGGCTTGTTCCAGCAGGCAATCCTGCAAAGCGGAGCTGCACAGACGGTCAGGAGCAGCACCGAGGCCACCACCATTGCACGCGACTTCCTCAAGATCCTGGATGTGAGACTGGAGGCACTTTCTACCTTAGAGCAGATCCCGGCAGAACGGCTGGTAGAGGCAGCTTCCGCTCTTCCCGACTGGCGAGGAACAACGGGGGCTGGAGATGCGATTCATTTTGCGCCGGTGATCGATGGGGTCATTCTGCCCCGACCTCCTCTGCAAGCCATAGCCAGCGGTGTGGCGAAGCACATCCCGCTCGTGATTGGGACAACGAAGGATGAATGCCTCTTCTATCCCTTGGCTGATCCAAACTGGCGAGAAGGGGTTGAAGAGACGCTCATTCAACGGTGCAAGCAGCAGGTTGGCGCTGCCTGGGCTGAGGTTGCTCCTTTCTACCTGCAAGAAAAACCAGCCGGGCAGCCACTCTTAAAGCAACTTCTCGCCCTGCTGACCTTTGACCATTTCATATTCCCGGCTATCCAGCTCGCGGAAGCCCAGGCAAAACAGAGAGCACATGTCTGGGCCTATCGCTTTGATTGGCACTCACCACTGTTTGGTGGAGCAGCCCATACCGTGGACAGGCTCTTTGTCTGGAACCTCGTGGCGAGTCCCATGGCTATGGTAGACCAGATGGCGGGCAACGCGCCCGAACGGCTGCAACTGGCTCAGCAGATGCAACGGGCTTGGATTGCTTTTGCTCGCCACGGCGATCCCAATACCCCGGAACTGCCCACCTGGCCGAGCTATGACCCAGAGGAGAGGGCAACCATGCTCTTTGATCGGGAAAGCGCCATCCAGAACGATCCGAATGCCGAGGAGCGCCATGTCTGGGAACGCGCCGTTGATCTGGTCTGACGACAATGACACCTCCTGCGCTATAGCCTTGTGCTCCGTAGGTATCAACTGACGTGAATGTTGCGCCTACCCCATTGAGGGAATAACGCCTAGCTGTTGCAACATGCCCAATCCGTCGAAATTGATCCAGGTTTCTGCAATCTTGCCGTCAGCGATGCGGTCGATCTGTATTCCCGTGACCGTTGCTGGCTTGCCAGTTGAGGGCATGCCGAAGAGCGAACCAGTGTTGGTGCCCCGTCCCGTCCACCGTGTCACCACCTTGTCCCCTTCGACAATCTGATCCTCGATCGTAAAATGAACGTCAGGGAAGGCACCACGATAGGCGGAGGCGACCGCCTTTGCCCCCTCGGAGCCAGGAGGCCATCCTCCGGGAGGGGCACCAGGATCATGGTCGACAAAGTTGGAGGCGAAAATCTGGTCTACGACGGCCAGGTTGCCTTGGTGAAAAATGTCCTCAAACCAACGACGGACAAGGGCCTTGTTCTCTTCTGCTGACATACATGCTACTCCTTTGTGCAGTATACTTGAGGGCAAGCATATCTCACCCACTTATTCTATACGATGAAACGTCTTCTATAGATCAAAATAGTACAAAAGAAAGGGTCAATTTTCAGTATGAGTTCAGGGGTGAAAAGCGGAAGGTTCTAATGATGGTACCTACAACACTGGCGTCAATGGCAATGCATTGCGTCCATGCCGATATGCGTTGCATAATAAGGTTGTCCGTTAATACTGAGCCTTTGGTAAGGACGCATTATGACCACAACCATCATTCCGCCTGCCCATCTTGAGAGAATCTATCACCTGCTCGCAGCTACCTATGGGGAACCCGCCTGGACACCGGACTACGACCCGCTTGGCGGCCTTGTAGGCACGATTCTCTCTCAGCATACCTCGGATATCAACTCTGAGCGGGCCTACCAACAACTGGTCGCAACATTCCCAAGCTGGGAAGAAGTGCGCGATGCTCCCACCTTCCAGGTAGCCGAAGCCATCCGTTCCGGCGGCTTAGCCAACATCAAGGCTTTTCGCATACAGGATGTACTTCTTACTCTGACAGAACAGCAGCAGGAAGCAGGACAAAGCGGGTCCCTTTCAGCCTACCTCTACGACGAGCTTACCGGGCGTTCGCCTGAAGACGCCTGGCACTACTTGCGCCGCCTGCCGGGGGTAGGTCCCAAGACGGCCGCGTGCGTATTGATGTTTAATCTTGGGCTTCCTGTTATGCCTATCGATACACATATTCACCGTGTCAGTAGACGCCTCGGGCTGATCGGATCGAAGGTGACCGCCGACCAGGCTCACGACATCTTTGCAAAAACTACGCCGCCTGAATGGGTGTACACACTGCATGTGAACCTCATCCGCCACGGGCGGCAAATCTGCCATGCACAACGTCCTGAATGTGCGCGGTGTACACTGTATAGGGAATGTGCGTATGTGGGGAGTGTGAATCCGCAAGAAACGGCTATTTCGATTTAGAAGGCAATAACAACCATGAGCCAGCATTTCGATTAAAAGGAGAGGATTTCTATGGTCATCGATCTACGCAGCGATACAGTTACACTGCCGTCTCAGGCAATGCGGGAAGCCATGTACCGAGCCGAACTTGGCGATGATGTCTACCATGAAGACCCCACCGTTAACCGCCTGCAAGAAATGGTTGCGGAACTTACCGGTAAAGAAGCCGCCCTGCTGGTTGCCAGCGGCACTATGGGCAATACCGCCTCGGTGCTTGCTCATGCGGCTCGCGGCCAGGCGGTTATCCTCGGCGACCGGTCGCATATTTACCACTTTGAGGTAGGAGGAGCCTCAACCCTCGGGGGTTCTCCGATGTGTGTCGTACCGACGATGGATGACGGTATGCTCGACCCACGCCAGGTCGAGATAAACATCAGCGACGGCAGCGATGAACATTCGGCTCCAACCGCCCTCCTCTGCATTGAAAACACCCATAACTACTGCGGGGGCACCGTGTTGAGCGTAGAGCAGATCGAAGCCCTTTCCAGCCTGGCACATGCTCATGGTGTTGCTGTGCATATGGATGGGGCCCGCATCTTCAACGCTTCCATCGCCCTCGGTGTGCCTGTCAGTACCCTGGCACGCACAGTGGACTCCATGATGTTTTGCTTTTCTAAAGGGCTGAGCGCCCCCGTGGGTTCGATTGTGGTAGGCAGCAAAGAATTTATTAAACGCGCCCATCGCATGCGCAAACTCTTAGGCGGTGGCATGCGCCAGGCTGGCATCATCGCTGCCGCCGCTATTGTCGCACTGGAGCAGATGGTAGAACGAATGGCTGAAGATCACGAAAACTGCAAACGTCTGGCACACGGGTTGGCCGACTTTCCACAAATAGACATCGACCTTGAGCGAGTTGTGACTAACATCCTGGTCTTTTCTGTGCGCAACTCACAGCAGCAGCCACTGACCGAGGCCGAGACGATGCAGTTCCTGGCAAAAGCGCAGGAACATAGCGTGCTGATGGGTCACATTGGCCAGGGCAGGATTCGGGCCGTCACCCATTATGGCGTGGATGATCAGGACATCACGACAGCTCTGGCCGGAATTCGCCGGGCGTTGATAGAGTTGCATATCTAACGTTCTCTTCGAGCGTGCCTGATTCTCAGAGTCTTCGCCCTCTCTCGCTGGGTGCTCGCGCGGCTTCGCCGCGCGAAAAAGCAGTAGATGGTGTGGAAAATGCGCTTCGCGCATTTTCCACACCATCTACTCATCAGGCGAGCGCCGCAGGCGCGAGCAAGCGATCGTGATGGGATTCAGACACGCTCTTCGAGAATTGAGCGTTCATTCCGCAGCAGACAAATTATACATAGTTTATAATAGAAGAACGAGATGTACTTATGTACCTTTGTCTCAGGAGGAGTAGAGCATGTACCGGCAACGAAATTCGCTGGGCGGGCTGACTGGCGGCATCTTTCTTATTGGTCTAGCCCTTGCCTTTTTTATCGGTGGCGGACACTTCTTTCTGTCGATTTTATTTGCGACCCTGGCATTCTGTTCGCTATTCGGGTCCCTTGCCACCCTGAACCCGCGTGGGTTCTATGGCGGGCTGCAGGGCTTCGTCTGGCTGCTGGGCCTCGGCATCCTGTTCCTCCCAGGAGTTGGCTTTTGGCCCTGGATTCTCGTCTTATGTGGCATCTCCGCGATCCTGGGCGTACTGGCAAGGCCGATTATGACGGGCATACTCGGTATCGGCATACTCGGGGCCGCATCACTGGCAAATCAGCAGCCACAGCCAGCGTACCAGCCACCACCAACTTATGAGCCCTACCAGCAAGGCTACCAACCCCAAGCACCCGCTCAGTCACCAGAAACGTATCAGGAAGGGGGTCAGCAGAATCCATACCAGCCGCAGCCGCAATATGAACAACCGCAAGTACAGTATCCGCAGGAGTTACCGCCACAGCAGCAATAACTATCGTCGGGCATGCACGTGCCCAGGGTATTTCTAAAAGGAGGAACATTTTATGCGCTACCGCTACCGCAATCCCGTCCGCAGGCTCTTTAGTGGTTTATATAGCATTCTCTGGTTGGTAATTATCATTATATTCTTTGCCACCGGGAGCCACTTCTGGGTCTTGTTCTTGATCGGCGCTCTGCTCTCTGCTGTCCTGGGCATAGTGATTCGGCTTGTCATGGCCGGCATTATTGGCGCGGGTATCTTTGGAGCTGCATCTATGATGTCTAACCAGCAACAGCAGCCGCCATATCAACCGTACCAGCAGCCTTACCAGCAACCGTATCAGCCCCCTCAACAGCCTTACCAGCCCTACCAGCAGGGATACCAGCAACCACCTCCGCAGCCACCGCCAGTTACCTATCAAGAAGGAGGCCAGCAGTATCCGAACCAGCCGCCACAGCCCCAGTACGAGCAGCCGCAGGCGCAATATCCACAGGAGATGCCGCCACAGCAGTAGCGCAGCTGAATCAGGCATCCCTAGTGGCCTGTCAATCTTGATGTGCTAGACAGAAATGTAGGGGCGATGCTTGCCATCGCCCTGCTGACCATGCCTCACCTATCAATTGAACCTTGACAGTCCACTAGCCTGAATGAAAAGTATCGTCTGACAACAGGTTGGGCGCGGCTGAGAACATTACCGCGCCCAACCCACCCCTACACTACAAATCGTTCAGCGTGTAGCCCCCCGATTTATCGATGGGAGCGCCCAATGGGTGTTAGCCCTAGCAGAAATCCTTCCAGTGCCTTAGCCAGTTCGTAGAGTTGTGTAGCCTCCACCACGGAAACTTCATGACCGGCATGAGCCACCTGGTAGAGCAATTGCACGGCAGGATGCTTGGTGGATGCAGACACCTCATCAGTGGCAGAGCCCAACAGGGATGCACGCATGGCATCCACGCTCGCATTTACCTCCTCCAGGCGTGCAATGTCTATAAAGCTGGCCGGTTTGGGCTGACCTTTGCGCTGGCCTCCTGCATGACTTGCCTCCCATTGGCGGCGTGCCTGCTTGCCGGCGGAACAATAACAGAACTCAGGATGAGCCGAGTCTGAATTTTGCAAGCCAGTATCATCACAAATTGGGCAGATGGGCATGGATGGCCTCCTTATTGTCTGGCACAGAACGAACTGTTACCAGTATAGCATGTGGAACCTGCGCCTGGTAGATTTGCTCTTGCAATGGAGGCCGCTTGTGCTAGAAGATATGCTGGCGCCCGTCGAGATAGTCTTTGAGCATGTCTTCACAGTCGAAGGCCATATGCCCAAACACCTCCTGGGGCACGCGCCAGCACGGCTCACCTTCGCTTGAGCCATGCATAGATCCATCTACGATGGCCCCATTGTAAGTGATTGCCATAGAACGGAAGCGTGGATCGCGCTTAGGCGTGCAATAAATCCCGACCAATCCGGTAATGGAGACGGTGAAGCCCGTCTCCTCACGGGTCTCACGCAAGACGCACTGCTCCACCGTCTCCCTATAGCGTATAATGCCACCGGGAATAGTGTAGCCCAGACCATCTGCGCGATCTATCAACAAAACCTTGCCGTCCTGCTCGACGATGATGCCAGCGCCCACCATTGGAGAGATTTGCCCTAATGTAAGAAGAGCGATAAGGCGAAAGGCGAGGCCTGCCAGCCATCCTTTAATCTTCTCTTTCATCGTGGCGACACTTTTCTTCCGGCACGGCTGTTTCTTCATGAGTATGCAGAGATTCCATGTCCGTTGTCCCTGGCTCCTCTGCACGTGACACTGCCCGCCTTACTTCTAACGTAGCAGTGATCTGATCAGCAACGCCAAGAAACGCCAGAGACACAGGTGACTCCGGCATACTCACCACCACGGGTTGTCCCCTATCTCCGCTAAGCGCTGTTGGCGGGTCAAGCGGAATAGCACCTAGCAGTGGAAGATCATCGAGCAGGGTACGAGATGAGTGGCCAGGAGGAAATACATCAATACGCTCCCCACAGTGAGGACAAAGAAATCCGCTCATATTCTGTACCAGCCCCAGCACAGGCACATCAGCATTTTTGAACATCGCCATTGCCTTAGCAGTATCTATGCGCGCTACATCTTGTGGTGTCGTGACCAGAATAGCCCCATCTATCTGCAATTCACGGCAGAGCGTGGCCTGTGGTTCACCTGTTCCGGGAGGTAGGTCGACAATCAAATAATCCAACTCGCTCCAGTCAACACTATGGAGCAATTGCTGGATGAGCATTCCCAACACATCAGGGATGGGCGCAACAGCCTGTTCTTCACCAATGAAGAATCCCACCGACATTACTTTGATACCGTAACGCGGCAGCGGTTTAAGCATTTGTTCGCGTGGAAGTCCGCGCCGCTGGCCCAGCGGTAGGGTCGCCGCCCAGCCATGGCTCTCTCCTCGTTTGCGCACCCCAAGCATCATTGGAATGCTAGGGCCATAGGCATCGCCATCAAGTAGACCTACCTGAGCTCCGCGCATTGCCAGCGCAATCGCCATATTAACACTGACGGTCGATTTGCCCACTCCTCCTTTCCCGCTGCCCACAACTAGCAATGCGCCGACCGAATCTATACGAGAACGCTTTGAATGCCGCTGCAATGTCCAACCCCACTATTCCAGATAATACTCAATGACTCAAAAAAGTATTATATACTGAAGTAGATACTTTAATCGTAGTATTTTTGTCAATCATATAAGGAGCGTTGCATGTACCGCCTGCTGGCGATAGACCTCGATGGCACTCTACTCACCCCACAGAAGTTTATTACTCCGCGTACGCAAAAAGCATTGTTTCAAGCAGCAGAAATGGGCATCACCATCGTTATCGCAACGGGACAGACATTCCAGGTGCTACGACAGGTCTGTGCGGGTCTCCCTCTCACTGCACCGCAAATCATCGAAAATGGAGCCATCATCGCTGATATCCAGCATGGAACTGTGCTTCATGAACAACTCTTACCAGCCGAATATATTTTACCGGCGCTCGACACCCTGCGTTCTCTCGGCCTATATCGAGTATATCATACCTTCCAGTGTGTCTATGTCGACAACAACACACCGCGTGCCCGCAACTGGTATCGCCCACCGCTTTCACCGCCAGTTGAGATCGCAGATGTAGCAAGTATCTACCCCCAGCCCTGTATCAAAATCGTAGGAGTAGGCGAAGTCGAGACGCTGCGCGAGAAACGACGCGAACTCGAACGCATCTTCGATGGTACTCTCTACGTTACTCAATCGTCACCCGACCTGGTGGAGTTGCTCCATCCCGCAGTCTCCAAGGGGAATGCGCTTCGAGCTATCGCAGCGGACCTGGGCATAGCGCCTGCAGAGGTTGTTGCCATTGGCGACAATCATAACGACATCGGCATGCTGCGTTTCGCAGGGCTTGGTGTGGCCATGGGTCACGCTCATGCCGAGGTCAAAGCGGCAGCAGATTACGTAACGCTGAGCAATGCAGAGGAAGGCGTTGCCGCTGTGATAGAAGAGGTGGTTCTGCCATCCCTCGGATGATTCTGA
>WNGN01000182.1_pt1 | contig 36219 bp, 24 predicted proteins | sample 5400561 | NCBI WGS metagenome assembly WNGN01 (sample SAMN13153379, study PRJNA577476) | soil metagenome | isolation source: 115 cm soil or saprolite under Garry oak tree replicate 2 | place: USA:California | collected 2016-06-15 | reverse complement strand
ATCTTTGTGATTGTCAGCGTGCCAAATCTTACGGCCGAGTCCATCGGTGCGGGCGTTCCGACAGAACTGGCCGACTTTGCTGCTCTTGTAACGGAGAGCGATCGTGTTCCTTTGAAGCGCAGTATCGAGGATCAGATCGTGCAGACATTGCAGGCTGAAGGTCACGCCGCTTTCGATTCGACAAAGGAACGTATCGCCGGGGCTCAATGGTACGTGTTAGGCGCTAAGAAAGCTGACAAGCTTTTGCGTGAATTACTTTTCGAGCGAGTGTATGCCTTGAGGACCCGAAACTTTTCTCGGCAGTTCAAAGGCGCAGAATTAGACATGCACTATTCGTTGTCGCGAGACCTGACTCCGCTTACAACGTATCTCGATATGCTCGGCGAAGCTGGCTATCCCCGTGTCACTACTCTTCTCGAAAGAGGCGACTATTAGAGCTTGCGTATTAGAGTTTTAATGAATCGGAGGGCTCGAACCTCGCCATGGGATCGTACGTCGCCCTTATGAATGCTCCTTGAGTTTCGCTAAATCGCCCGCGCCTCGACTTCCGCGATCTCTCCGATCACCCGCTCCGGCGTCAGCTCCGTCATGCATTTGTGATGCCCGAGCGGGCAGTCGCGCTCGAAACACGGGCTGCATTCGATGCCGGTGCGCACGATGCGCGCGCGCTCGGTGAGCGGCGGGGTGCGCTCGGGGCTCGATGATCCGTACAGCGCGACGACGGGCCGGCCAACGGCCGCGGCCAGATGCATGAGCCCGGAGTCGTTGGTGACGACGATTTCGGTGATCGACAGTAAATCGATCGCGCTCGCGAGGTCGGTCTTGCCGCACAGGTTGACCGCGGCGCCTTCGGAGGCGCGCGCGATCTCCTCGCCGATGTCGCGGTCGTTGGGCGACCCAAACAGCCACACGGCGTGCCCGCGCGCGGCGAGCTTTTTCGCAAGCGCTGCGAAATGCCGCGGCGGCCAGCGCTTGGAGGGCCCGTACTCGGCGCCCGGGCAGAGCGCCGCGGTCAGCTTCGCGCGCGAGAGCCCCAGGCGCGCGAGTGCGGCGGCGAGATTCGCCCCGTCGACGCGAAGCCTCACCTCCGGCAGCGGTCGCTTGGGCGCGGTGCCGGGTTTCTCGGCGAGCTGCGCGTAGCGCTCGGCCATCAACGGCAGGCGCTTTTCATCGAGCTTGTGCACGAGGCTTAGCAACCCGTAGCGCAATTCGCCGGCGAACCCGACGCGCAGCGGAATGCCGGCGAAGAAGGGGACGAGCGCCGACTTGAAGGTGTTGGGCAGGACGATGGCCTCGTCGTAAGATCGCTCGCGCAGAGCCCGTCCCAGGCGCCAGCGCGCAGCGAGCTTCAGCTCGCCGTGCCCGAACGGCGCATCGATGACCTCGCTGATCTCGGGCATGCGTCGCAGCACCGGCGCGGTCCAGCCCGGCGCGAGCGCGTCGATGACGACGCCGGGAAGCTTCCGTTGCAGACGCGCAAGGAGCGGCTGGGCGAGCAGCGTGTCGCCGATCCAGCTCGGCGCAACGATCAGGATCTTCGGCACCTAGCGCTAGTGGCCCTTAGGTTTCTGGCCCTTGTAGATGTAGCGCGTGCCGCAATAGGGACACAGCATCTGGCCCGCCTTCGCGACGTCGAGGAACACCCGGGGATGCATGGACCACACGGGAGATTTCGGCGTGGGGCAATGCAAGGGAAGATCGGTGTCGGTGACCTCGACGACGCGGCTCGCCTCGTTTGCGCCCATCAGGCTTTTTCTTTCGACACCTTCGCCGGTTTCTTTTCGTGCACGGGGGAGAGCCAGTCCCTGTGCTTGGCGACCTTGCCGGCGACCACGTCGAAGAAGAGCTTCTGGATCTTGGTCGTGACCGGCCCGCGCGCGCCCGACCCGATCACGCGAGCGTCGAGCTCGCGGATCGGCGTGACCTCGGCCGCGGTGCCGGTGAAGAAGGCCTCGTCGGCGATGTAGACGTCGTCGCGAGTGATGCGCCGGGAAACGATTTCATAGCCGAGCTCTTGCGCGAGCTCGATCACCGAGGCGCGCGTGATGCCGGACAGCGCCGAGGTGAGCTCCGGCTCGTGCAGCTTGCCGTCCTTGACGAGGAAGAGGTTCTCGCCCGAGCCCTCCGCGACGAAGCCGTCCACGTCGAGGAGCAGCCCCTCGTCGTAGCCGTGCTGGGTCGCTTCCAGATTCGCCAGGATCGAATTGGGATAGGTCCCGGCCATCTTCGCGCGCGCCATGGTGACGTTGATGTGGTGGCGCGCGTAGGACGAGGTCTTGACGCGGATTCCTCTCTCGATCGCTTCCTGTCCGAGATAAGCCCCCCAGGGCCAGGCGGCGATCGCCACGTGCACGGTCGCGCCGATCGGCGACACGCCCATCTTCTCAGAGCCGTAGAACGCGATCGGCCGGATATAGCAGGACTCGTGCTCGTTGGCGCGCACGACTTCCTTCTGCGCCTCGATGAGCGCCTCCCGGCTGTAGGGGATCTTCATCATGTAGATGTGCGCCGAGTTGAAGAGGCGATCGGTATGGTCTTTCAACCTGAAGATCGCCGTGCCTTCGACGGTCTTGTAGGCGCGCACGCCCTCGAATACGGCGAGGCCGTAGTGCAGCGAGTGAGTGAGCACGTGAGTGGTCGCGGAACGCCAAGGCACGAGCTTGCCGTCGTACCAGATAGAACCGTCGCGATCGGCCATCGACATGGGAAATCTCCGGGAAGCGTCTCAAAAAATGCTATTTTAGCGGAAACAGTCCTGCCTTTGCCCCCTTGTTAAAGGGGGCCGACGCGCCGCGGGATTTTCTTAAAGGAGCCTTGGCGACCGGCGAGCGAAGCGATGTTCCCCAAGTGCCCGAAATGCGGCTACGAGCACCCGAGCGGCACGGCGCCCCTCGAGCAGTGCCCGTCTTGCGGGCTCGTATTCCGCAAGTATCTCCAGGCGCTCGCGGGAGCGCCGGCGCGCGCCGAGGCCGAGCCTGTCGGAGCCGACGAAGAAAAGCCGAAGCTGCTCGCGCGGCTTGTCTACGTGCCCGATGAGGTCGAATCATGGCGCGTCTGGACAGGCGCAGCGCTCCTCGCGGCGTCGATCTTCTTCGGCGTGCGCTTCTATCTCATGGACATCCCGCAATGGGAGATGGCCGGCACGCTCTTGCACAGCGCCATGGTGCCTTTCCACGAGTTCGGCCATCTGCTGTTTCGGCCGTTCGGCGAATTCACGATGCTGGCGGGCGGAAGCCTCGCTCAAATTCTCATGCCGCTCGCTTTTCTCGCGCTGTTCTCGTTCAAGAATCGCGACAACCTCGCCGCCTCGCTGATGCTGTGGTGGTGCGGAACGCAGTGGATCGACCTCGCGCCCTACGCCTGGGACGCGAAAACGCCGCAGCACATCCTGCTCACGGGACGCACCGGCGACACCGGCGCGCACGACTACATCGACCTGCTGGGAGATCTGGGCCTGCTCAACCGCGCCCACGGCGTGGCGCGGGTCATGCACGAATTCGGCTTGCTCTTGATGCTCGCCGCCTGGGCGTGGGGTGCGTACATTCTCTGGCGGCAGTTCCTGCGCCGCGCCGATTTCGTCGACTCCTAAGCGTTCCCTAACACGTTCCGCCACAGCGCGCGCGTCGCTGCCACCGCGTCTTTTACATCTTCGCGCGGCACGCGGGCGTATTTCGCGCCGTTCAGCCGAAGCCCGTGCTGCAGTCGACGGAACTCGCGGTAGGCGGAGCCCACCGCTTGCGCAGCATCGGCCGGGATGAGGCCGAGCCCAGCGGCGATCTTCAGAAGCGCGATGTTTCTGATGTTCGCAACGAAACCCGGGTGGCGGTAGGCGTGCGCGAGCACGAGGTACTGGACCATGAACTCGATGTCGATCATGCCGCCGCGGTCGTGCTTCAGGTCGAAGAGGTCGCTTTTGTTCGGATGGCCTTCGAGCAATTTCTGCCGCGTCGACAAGACCTCCTCGCGCAGCTTCGCCGGGTCGCGCGGCATTTGCAGGATCGCGCGGCGCTCCATCTCGAACTCCGCGCCCACCGCGGCCGCGCCCGCGCAAAAGCGCGCTCGCGTCAGCGCCTGGTGCTCCCACACCCAGGCCGACTCGCGCTGGTATCGGCGGAACGCCTCGATCGAGCTCACCATCAGGCCGCTCGCCCCGTCCGGTCGCAGACGCAGGTCGGTGTCGAACAAGACGCCGGCGCCGGTGCGCGTCGTGAGCCAGAGGTTCAGCCGTTGCGCGAGTCGCGCGTAATTTTCCTGAGCCTGCTCGTGGGGATCGTCATAAAGAAAAATGATGTCGAGATCGGAGGCGTAGCCGAGCTCTTTCCCGCCGAGCTTGCCGTAGCCGATGACGGCGAAATGCGGCTCCCCGCAGTGGCGTGATTGCAGCTGCGTCCAGCACAATTCCAGCGTCACCTGCAGCATCACGTCGGCGAGATCCGACAGATGGTCGGCGAGCCGCTCGACCGTCAGCACGCCCGACAGATCCTGCGCGAGCAGGCGAAACACCTGGGCGTGGTGCGCCTCGCGCAGCGCGTCCATCTGCCGCTCGGCGTCGGGGGCGAACTCCATGAGTTGCCGCCTCAGGCTCCCGCCGAATTCGCTCCAGTCGGGGGGCGCGAGCAGCGCGCGCGCGTCGAGCAGCTCGTCAAGCAGGATCGGGTGGCGGTTCAGGTACTCCGCCGCCCAGCTCGATGCGCTCATCAGAGCGGCGAGCCGGGCGAGCGCCTGCGGATGCTCGTCGAGGAGCGCGAGATAGGCCGCACGGCGGCTGATGGTCTCGACGAGGTCCGTGCAGCGGGCGAGCGTCGCGTCCGGATTCTCGTGCCGTGCCGAGGTTTCGATGATGCACGGTATCAGGGCATCGAAGCGTTCGCGGCTCGATTGCGGCAGGTTTTGGTAGCGGCCGCTTGCGCGGACCGCCTGCAGCCGCGCCGCCGTGTCCTGGGGCTCGCGGAATCCGAGTCCCGCGAGCCGCCGTTCGAGCGCTCCGTGGTCGCCGTCCCGCCAAAGCGGCGCCAGCGCATGCCGCGGCGCCTCCCGCGTGGAGAACACGTCCTCGAAATGCCGCGACACGTGCCCGCGGTGCGCGTCGAGCGCCGCGCCGAACGCCCTCCACGAGCCGAACCCCATGCTCCGCGCGACGAGAGCGCGGTCCTCCTCGCCAGCGGGCAACTTGTGCGTCTGCGCATCATCGAGATACTGCAGCCGGTGCTCCAGCCGCCGCAGAAACACGTAGGCTTCGCCGAGTTCGCTCGCCGCGTCTCGCGGAAGCAGCTTCTTTTGCGCGAGGAGCGCCAGCACGCCGAGCGTCGGCCGCAGCTGCAGCGACGGATCACGCCCTGCGCGGATGAGCTGGAACGCCTGGGCGATGAACTCGATTTCGCGGATCCCTCCGGGGCCGAGCTTGATGTTGTCGGAAAGCTCGCGGCGCGCCCCTTCGGCGCGGATCTGCGCGTGCAGCTCGCGCACGGCGGCGAACGCGCCGTAATCGAGGTACTTGCGGAAGACGAAAGGCCGCACGATCCGGGCGAGGGGCGCGGTCGCATCGCCCGAGAGCGCGCGCGCCTTGATCCAGGCGTAGCGCTCCCACTCGCGACCGTGCGCGACGAAGTAGTGCTCGAGCGCATCGAAGCCTATCGCGAGCGGCCCGTCCTCGCCCCAGGGACGCAGGCGCATGTCCACTCGGAACACACGGCCGTCGGAGGTCACTTCGTCGAGCGCCGCGATCAGCCTGCGCCCGAGCCGGTCGAAGAATTCGTGGTTGCTGACCGTGCGTGATCCGGCGGTTTCGCCTTCCTCGGGAAACGCGAAAATCAGATCCACGTCGGAGGAGACGTTCAGCTCGGCACCGCCGAGCTTCCCCATGCCGAGGACGATGAGCCGCTGCCGCCTGCGGCTTGCCATCGGCGCGCCCAGTTCCGCTGCAGCAGCCGGATCGAGAAGCTCGAGCGCGGCATCGATGCTGACCTCGGCAAGCGCGGTCATGGTCGCGCAAACTTCCTCGAGCTCGGCCAGCCCGCCGAGGTCCCGGGCAAGCACGCGCAAAATGACGCGCTGGCGCAGCTGCCTGAGCGCCGCGCGAAGGGCGGATTCGTCGGCGATTTTCCGCGCCCTCAGGAACGTCCGCATCGAGCCGCCCGTCCATTGGGAACGCGACGCCCGGTTCAATTCCCCGAGGAGTTCGGGCCGGGCGGCAACGAGACGCTCGGCGAAGCGCGAAAACCGCAGAGGGTTAGGGAGTCCGTCGGGGATTTTGCGCGCGGCCATCGGGGCTTGCAGGTAAAATGCCGCTCGTTGCGGGTGGTGTCGTCGCGAGGCGGCTCTCTCGCGTTCATCCATGAGTTGCTGATGAGGGCCTTATTGTAAGCCGGGGCCCGAACTGCCACGTCGACAGGCACACTGATCTTGGACGAGCCGCTCCAGAGACTCGAGCAAGCCATCGAGGACACGATCGCGCACGCCATTCCGCCGCGAAGCCGGTGGCGCGTAGCGGCGCGGATCGCGGGGTGGGCGCTGGTGGCCGCCTATTTCCTGTTTGCCGCAGCCGTTCTTTCGCTGCGCTACTGGATCCTCCCGAAAGCCGCGGAGCACAAGGGCGACATCGAGCGCTTCGCGTCGAAGGCGCTGGGCCAGCGGATCACGGTCGGCGTGCTCGAGACGGGCTGGCGAGGTCTGCGGCCCGAGCTCTTTCTGACCAATGTGACCATTTACGATCACGACGGGCGCGCGGCGCTGTCCTTGCCGACGATAGAGGCGACGCTGGCGTGGACCTCGGTCCTGTTCGTGACGCCGCGGTTCTATTCGCTTGTGTTCGACCGTCCCAGGCTCGAGATCCGCCGGGACGAGGCGAGCAGGATCTACGTGGCTGGCATCGAATTGCATCCGGAGCGGAAAGGGGACCCTGGAATCGCGCAATGGGTGTTGTCGCAGCGCGAGATCGCGATCCGCGACGCGAGTGTAAGCTGGGACGACAAGCTGCGCGGGGCGCCGCTGCTCGAGTTGTCTGCGCTCAATTTTGTCCTGCGCAACGGCTTTCTCGGACACCGTTTCGCTTTCCGGGCGAAACCGCCCGCCGAGCTCGCTTCCGCGCTCGATGTGCGCGGCGAGCTGCACGGGGGAGACGTCGGCGATCTGGGCTCGTGGTCCGGGCAGCTCTTCGCCGAGCTCGAATACACCGAACTGGTTGCCTGGCGCGGATGGGTCGATTACCCGCTCGAGATTCACTCCGGCAGGGGCGGAGTTCGCCTGTGGCTGGGCCTGGGCGGCAAGAATTCCACGGAAGCCACCGCCGACGTCGCGCTCTCCCAGGTAGTGATGCGCGTAGCGAAAGATCTGCCGCTGCTCGAGCTCGATTACCTGCGCGGACAGCTCGGCGCGAGGCAGCGCGAGGGCAAAACCTTCGAAGCCTTCGGCCGCGGGGTCTCGCTCAGGACCGGGGCGGGCGTCGCGCTCGCGCCCGCTGACTTTCGAGTGCTGTGGCAGCCCGAAGACGGACGGACTCCCCAGAAGGGCGAAGTGGAAGCGAATGCTCTCGAACTCGCCCAGCTCGCAAGGCTCGCCGAATACCTCCCGCTCCCCGAGCACGCGCGTGCGCGCCTGGCGGCCACCGATCCCCGCGGCACCGTGCACGACCTCAAGCTTTCCTGGAGCGGCGACGCGGAGAATCCGCAGCACTACAGCCTGCGCGGAGGCTTCAGCGAGCTTGCCGCGCGCGCCTACGAAAGAATTCCCGGATTTACGGGGCTCAGCGGGAGGCTCGACGCGAGCGAGCAAGGCGGCAACCTCGCGCTCACCTCCGAGAAAGTCACGATCGAGCTTCCCGGCATCATCGCCGAGGGCCGGGCGCAGTTCGACGCGATCGTGGCGCAAATCAGCTGGAAACTTGCGCCCGACCAATTCGAGCTCGGCTTCGGCAATCTCTCGCTCGCCAACCGGGACGTCGCCGGCACCTTGTTTGGGAGCTTCGCAACCCAGAAGGGCAGCCCGGGCATCATCGATTTAACCGGGGAGTTCACGCGCGCCGACGGTCCGGCCGTCTACCGCTACATCCCCTGGCTGCCCGAGCGCGTGAGGGAATACCTCAAGGCCTCGATCCTGAGCGGGTATTCCAGCGACGTGCGGTTGCGCCTGAAAGGCGACCTCGCGAAATTTCCCTTCGATGATCCGAAGACCGGCATCTTCCGCGTCGTGGCGAAGCTGAACGATGTGCAATACCGCTTCGCCCAGGGGTGGCCGCCGGCGAGCGGAGTCACGGGCGATCTGATATTCCAGGGCAGGAGCATGCGCGTGTTGGCGTCGAAGGCGGGCATCGTGGAGGTGCAATCGAATAACGTGCAGGCGGAGATCCCGGACCTCTACCGCGGCGAGGAACGCGTGAAGATCGATATCCACGCGGACGACCAGACCGGAGATTTCCTGAAGTTCGTCTCGCAAAGTCCCGTGACGGGGTTTCTCGACGGGTTTACCGACGGCATGCGCTCGACCGGCGCCGGCCGCCTCGCCCTCCAGCTCGAAATTCCGATCCGGCATCTCGACCAGGTCAAGGTGGCGGGCGATTACCAGTTCACCGATAACCAAATCCAGCTCTATGCCGACGCGCCTCCATTTTCCCGGGTGAACGGGCGGCTCGAGTTCAGCAAAACCGGGATCATCGCGCCTTCCATTACCGCGCAGTTCCTCGGCGGGCCGACAACGATCTCGATCGTCACTCGCGACGACGGCGCGATCGTCGCCAGCGCCCGCGGGCTCGCCAATATCGGCCAACTCCCGCGCGCCTGGGGCGGGCCGCTGCTGCGCCGGGCTTCGGGCAGCGCCACTTGGCAGGGAACGCTGACCTGCGTGCGGCGGCAATCCGTAACGCTGGTGGTGGAATCCCGGCTCACGGGCATCGCCGCCGATCTTCCGCCGCCGCTCGGCAAGAGCGCGGCAGAGTCGCTGCCGCTGCGCATCGAGCGCGTCACCGATATCGCACCCGCAAGCGAGCGCCGGGACGAAACCATCAAGTTATCGCTGGGCCGCTCGGTCAACGCACAAATCCTGCGCCGGCGCGAAGGCGGGCAATACGTAGTCGCGCGCGGCGTCATCAGCCTGAACGAGCCCGCCGTGCTCCCCGAGCGGGAGGGAATCGCCGTGACGGGCCGCCTACCCTACGTCGATGTGGACCGCTGGCGCGCACTGCTCGGGGGCGACGGCGATTCAGGCTCCACGTCCACCTCCGTCAACCTCAAGATCACCGCGCTCGATTTCATCGGAAGGCGCATCAACGACGTCAGCTTGCGCGCGGGCTCAAGCGGCGGGGACTGGATCGCCAATGTTGTCGCGAAGGAGCTTGCGGGAGAGATCGCCTGGCGCCCCGAAGGCCACGGGCGCGTGGTCGCGCGGCTCAGGCAGTTTACAATTCCGGAGCCCGTGCCCGAAACTCCAGCCTCGAAACGGCTTTCGGGCGACATGCCCTCGCTGGACATCATCGCGGATAACCTGATCCTGCACGACAGCAACCTCGGCAGGTTCGAGTTCGCTGCCGTCAGCCAGGCCGGGGACTGGCGCATCGAAAAACTGGTGCTGGCCACCCCGGAGGGCCGGCTCAGCGCGGACGGCGTTTGGCAGAGCTGGGCGCTGCGACCGATGGTCAATGTGCACGTCGCGGTCGAGGTCAACGACACCGGAAAATATCTCGAACGCATGGGCTATCCCCGGACGATGCAGCGCGGGACGGCGAAACTGGAAGGACACGTCAGTTGGGCCGGCAATCCGCAGTCGATCGACTATTCCACGCTCGCCGGCAATCTCGTCCTACTCGCGGAAAAGGGCCAGTTTCTGAAAGCCGAGCCGAGCGCGGCAAAGCTGCTCGGCGTGCTCAGCCTGCAGTCCTGGGTCACGCTGGATTTCCGCGAGCTGGGGCGAGGGATTGCCTTCGACAGCATCTCCAGCAACGCGACCATCGCTCAGGGCGTGCTCAGCACCCAGGATTTCCGCATACAGGCACCGTCGGCGCAAGTCGCCATGTCCGGCGAAGTCGATCTCGTGCGCGAAACACAGAATCTGCACGTTCGGGTTGTCCCATCGGTGGGCGGCAGCCTGTCTTCGCTGGCCATCATACTGGTGAACCCGGCATGGGGCCTGGGCTCGCTGCTGGTGCAGAAAATTCTCAAGGATCCGCTCGGGCAGATTTTCGCGTTCGAGTATCGCGTCACCGGAAGCTGGACCCAGCCGCAGGTCGAGCGCCTCAAGGCGGATGTGCGCAAGGCGGACATCGTGCAGCCGCCAACGCAATGACCAGCCCCTCGCCGTACAAAGTCGCCGCGGTGCAGACGGTGTCGACGCCGAAGGTCGAGGAAAATCTCGTCGCGGCGGGCGAGCTCGTCGCGCAGGCGGCGGGGCAAGGCGCGAAGCTCGTCGCGCTGCCGGAATACTTTTGCATTTTCGGCATGCGCGAGCGCGACAAGGTGGCCGCGCGTGAAAAAGACGGCGCGGGACCGATCCAGGACTTTCTCTCGGCCACCGCGAAACGACACGGAGTGTGGCTTGTCGGCGGCTCGGTGCCGCTGGAATCGTCCGACCCCGGCAAAGTGCGGAACAGCTGCCTTGTCTATGACGCCGCCGGCCGGCGCGTGGCGCGCTACGACAAAATCCACCTGTTCGGCTTCGAGATGGGCGCCGAGCGCTTCAACGAGGCGAACACCATCGAGGCGGGCGACACCCCGCTCGCGATCGACTCGCCTTTTGGCCGCATCGCGCTTTCGGTCTGCTACGACGTGCGCTTTCCCGAGCTCTACCGCGCGCTCGCGCCGATGGACCTCATCCTCGTGCCCTCGGCCTTCACCGCGACCACCGGCCGCGCGCACTGGGAAACGCTGCTGCGCGCCCGCGCGGTCGAGAACCTCGCCTGGGTGCTCGCGCCGGCCCAGGGAGGCAAGCACGCCAACGGCCGGGAAACCCACGGCCACAGCATGATCGTCGATCCCTGGGGCAAGATCGTCGCCGAGCGCGCGACCGGACCGGGCGTGATCGTCGCCGAAATCGATCCCGCCTATCAGGCGAAAGTGCGGGCGAGCCTCCCCGCGCTCGATCATCGCAGATTTGGCCTGACCCGGAAAGGCGTCGAGTGAATCTCCTTGTCCTTCCCGGCGATCACATCGGCCCGGAGATCACCGAAGCTGCGGTTTCCGTCCTCGAAGAGGCGCAGCGGCTGCTCGGCCTGTCGCTTGCGCTGGAGCGCGCCGCGGTGGGCTACGCGAGCCTGGAGGAGACCGGCTACACTCTCCCTGACGAAGTGTTGGCCAAAGCCCGCAGCGCGGACGGGATCATCCTCGGTCCGTGCGACACCTACGGCTACCCGCCCGTGGACAAAGGCGGGGCGAATCCTTCCTCGAAGCTACGCGTCGCGCTCGATCTCTACGCCAACGTGCGCCCGAGCCGCACCGTCGCGGGCGTGCCCGCGCGCGTGCCGGCGATGGACCTCGTGATCGTGCGCGAGAACACCGAAGGCTTCTACGCCGACCGCAACATGTATGCAGGATCGGGCGAGTTCATGCCTACGCCCGATGTGGCCCTTGCAGTGCGCAAGATCACGCGCGAGGGCTCGCGCCGCGTGGCGCGAGCCGCCTGCGAAATCGCCCTGCAGCGCGGAAAAAAACTCACGGTCGTGAGCAAGGCAAACGTGCTCAAGCTCTCGGATGGCCTGTTCCTGCGCGAGGCGCAGGAAGTGGCTGCCGGCTATCCGGGACTTGCAGTCGAGCACGTGCTGGTGGATGCGATGGCCTCGCTCCTGGTGCGCTCGCCGGAAGCCTTCGACGTGATCGTCACGACCAACATGTTCGGCGACATCCTGTCCAACCAGGCCGCGGAGCTTTCGGGCGGCCTCGGGCTCGCCGCGTCGCTCAACGCAGGTGACGCGCGCGCCATGGCGCAGGCTTCGCATGGCTCGGCGCCTGACCTTGCGGGGGAAGGCGCTGCAAACCCGGGCGCGTTGATCCTGTCGGTGGCGATGCTCCTCGACTGGCTCGGCCGGCGCCATGCGAAGCCCGAGCTTGCGCGGGCCGCGACGCTCATTCAGCGCGCGACGGACGAAGCGCTCGCCGGTCCGGCGACGCGCACGCGCGATCTGGGCGGATCGCTCGGCACCATGGCGTTCGCCAAGGCCGTGTGCGCCCGGATTGCCGCCCGGGCCGCGTGAGCGCCGCAAGTCCCCGCTGGACTAGAATACCTGTCGGACCGCCCCCATCTGGCAACTTATGAACGCCCCCGAACAGCTTTTTTCGACCGCACAGTCTTTCCTGCTCGCTCCGCACGATCTCGAGACCGGCAAGCTCGCGCGGGTATTCGGGTCGCTCCTCTCGCACCGGCTGGACTACGCGGATCTGTATTTCCAGTACTCGCGCAGCGAGGGCTGGAGCCTCGAGGAAGGCATCGTCAAGTCGGGCAGCTTCAACATCGACCAGGGCGTGGGCGTGCGCGCCATCGCCGGCGAGAAGACCGCGTTCGCGTATTCGGACGAAATCAGCCTGCCTGCGCTCGACGACGCGGCCAGGGCGACGCGCGCCATCGCCCGCTCGGGCGGGAGCCGGCATCCGGCCAAGGTGCGCAAAGGCTCCGGTTTGCAGCTCTATCGCCCGATCGATCCGCTCGCTTCGCTGCAAGACGCGCAAAAGGTCAAGCTCCTCGAGCGGCTGGAGAGCCTCTGCCGCTCGCGCGATCCGCGCATCGTACAGGTGATGGCGACGCTCGCCGGCGAGTACGAGGTCGTAATAGTGGCGCGCTCGGACGGCATGTTCGCGGCCGACGTGCGGCCGCTCGTGCGCCTTTCGCTTCAAGTGATCGCCGAGCAGGACGGCCGGCGCGAGCAGGGCTCATCGGGCGGCGGCGGGCGCGGCGATTATGCCTACTTCACCGACGAGCGGCTGAAGGAGTACGCGGACAAGGCGGTCGACCAGGCGCTCGTCAATCTCGAATCGCGTCCCGCTCCCGCGGGAACGATGACCGTGGTGCTCGGCCCCGGCTGGCCGGGCGTCCTGTTGCACGAAGCGATCGGCCACGGCCTGGAAGGCGACTTCAACCGCAAGGGCTCCTCGGCTTTCTCCGGACGGATCGGCGAGCGCGTCGCGGCGAACGGCGTCACGGTGGTGGACGACGGCACGCTGCCCGGCCGGCGCGGGTCCCTGAACATCGACGACGAGGGCAATCCCACCCAGTGCAACACGCTGATCGAGGACGGCGTGCTGCGCGGCTACATGCAGGACAGCCTCAATGCGCGCCTGATGGGGGTGCCGGTCACCGGCAACGGACGGCGCGAATCGTTCGCGCACATCGTGATGCCGCGCATGACCAACACTTACATGCTGAACGGCGACAAGGACCCGAAGGACATCATCGCCTCGGTGAAGAGGGGACTGTACGCGGTCAACTTCGGCGGCGGACAGGTGGACATCACCAACGGCAAGTTCGTCTTCTCCGCTTCCGAGGCCTACATGATCGAGGACGGGAAAGTCACCTACCCTGTGAAGGGCGCGACCCTGATCGGCAACGGACCCGACGCGCTCACGCGTGTCTCGATGATCGGCAACGACCTCGCGCTCGATTCGGGCGTCGGCACCTGCGGCAAGGAAGGCCAGAGCGTGCCGGTCGGCGTGGGGCAGCCGACGCTCAGGATTGACGGACTGACCGTCGGTGGCACCGCCTGACGGCGTACGCGGTCGAAACGGCTTAAGCCAGAAGTTCGGAATACTCGCAGCCGGCGCTCGGGCCGGTCATCGCAAATGCGATTGTCGCGTTAATTTTCCTGGCGAGTCATGCAAATTCGCCGCGCTCGGCGCTGTAACCCGGATACATTCTGTTTCATCTTCGGAGGAACAGGAGATTCACGCTTCTGTCCATCCGGATGAAAACCACGCGCCCGCCGTCGCACGCGACAGGAGGTGTCTATGAAAGCGTTCGCCAAACTCGCATCGACGCAGCTGCTCGCGCTGCTGCTCTCCATGTCGGTCGCCTTCGCGCAGACCGGTCCGCCTGCGCCAGGCAAGGCCCCGGCCACGCAGCCCGAGCTCGATCAGCTGCTCGCGCCGATCGCGCTCTACCCCGACCCGCTGCTCTCGCAGATCCTGATGGCCTCCACGTATCCGCTCGAGGTGGTGGAGGCGGCGCGCTGGTCTAGGGCGAATTCCGGCCTCAAGGGAGAGGATGCGGTCAACGCGGTCGAGCAGAAGGATTGGGACCCCAGCGTCAAGTCGCTGGTCGCGTTTCCGCAGGTCCTCGCGATGATGGACGAGAAGCTCGACTGGACCGAGCGGCTCGGCGACGTTTTCGTCGTACAGGAGCCGCAGGTGATGGAAACGGTGCAGAGCTTGCGGCAGAAAGCGTACGAGGCCGGCAATCTCAGATCCTCCGATCGCGCCTATGTTTCCCAACAGGGAGAGACCATCGTCGTCGAGCCGGCCAGTCCGGAAGTCGTTTACGTCCCCTACTACGATCCATGGGTTGCCTACGGGCCGTGGTGGTGGCCGGCGTATCCGCCCGTCTACTGGGCGCCTTGGCCCGGCTATTACGTGTCCCCCGGATTCGCTTTCGCCTGGGGTGGCGGCATCATCGTGGGCGCAAGATTTTTCTTCGGCGGCTGCGACTGGCGGCAGCGCCACGTGACGGTCCTGAACGTCACCAACGTCACCAACGTCACGAATGTCGTGAACCGCCAGGTGATCGTGAAAGGCGCGCCGGCTGTTTGGCAGCACGATCCCGCGCACCGCAGAGGGGTGCCGTATCACATCCCGTCGGCGCAGCAGCGCTTCGGACGCGCGAATATCGCGCTCGCCAGCGAACGGCGCACTATTCACTGGCAAGATTCGATGAGTCCGGCAACGCGCAACAGCTCGCTAAACCGTCCGGAGGCGCATAGCGTCAATCCTCGTCCGCAGGCGTTTCGCGCGGATGTGCGCACGAGTCCCTTCAGGCCGGGTGACGGGCGCATCGGCCGCTCCGACGGGCGCGGCGGCTCGTTCGTTCCCCCGGGCGTCCCGCGCAACATTGAGGCGCGCCCTGAAATTCGGAGTCCCGCGAACCGTCCGCCGATAGCCGCCGCCCCGCAGGCGCCCGTGGGCTCGGTAAACGTCCCGCATCGGCAAGGTCCCGCCCCGCAGTCCGTCCCGCCCGCAGCGTACGGCCCTCCTCCGCAAGCGCACGGCTTCGGCGGCGTCGGGAAACCGGGAAGCCAATCCTCGCCGGGCGCAGCCAAGTCTCGCGGCGAGGGACGCGGCCGCTAGCTTTTATTTCTGCCAGGCCTTGGCCCGCTCCACGGCGCGCCGCCACTCTTCAATGCGGCGCTCGGCTTCGGCGCGCGCCATGCGCGGCTCAAAGCGGCGAGCCGCTCCCCAATGCCGCGCGATGTCTTCGCGGCTTTTCCATACGCCGGTCGCGAGGCCCGCGAGATAGGCGGCGCCGAGCGCGGTGGTCTCGATCACTTTCGGACGTACCACGGGAACACCGAGCAGATCGGCCTGAAATTGCATCAGTAAATCGTCCGCCGCCGCGCCGCCATCCACGCGCAGTTCGGTGAGGTTGATGCCGGCGTCGGCCTGCATCGCGCGCAGCAATTCCGCCGACTGGAACGCGATCGACTCGAGCGCGGCGCGAGCGACGTGGCCCGCGTTCGATCCGCGTGTCAGGCCGACGATGATGCCGCGCGCGTACGGGTCCCAGTGCGGCGCGCCGATGCACGTAATTGCGCTGATCGATGACGCCACAGTCATTCGCCGAATCCTCGAACATCTGGGTCGCTGGGCGCCGCGCCAGGTGCGACAGAATCAGCGCGCGCCACCGAAGGACGGAAAGGCGGATCAAAACCGCCGGTGCGCGAACTGACCTACCATCGCGTTCCCGACATCGCCTGAGTTGCTGAACGAAGATAACGCCCCGGATCTACCGGGGGACGGGACAGAACTTGCATTGCTGCAGCGGCTGGAATAGATTGCTCAGTAATTTACCACTAACCCGCTCCGATCGCTCCCCTCCGGGGGTGCGGAGGTAAGCGAAATTAACATAAGATGCACGCGCGCGGTTCGGCGCGGGTTCAAGCACCGGATTGCGGCGCGCCGGCGGGCCGTTCCGATTTCGCGGCCGGATTGATTCTCTTATCCCTCCGAGTGACGGGCAAACGACCGCCTGCGTTGTTGTTTCTACGATCAGGGCGGTTTGGCGCGCCGATTGCCTCAGGGCCGGTCGCCCGAAGGTACTTCTTTCAATTGAAAGGGGACAACCCATGAGCAATGGCCAATCTGGTTCCTCATCTTCACCAGCTGCTTCTCCTGCGCCTTCGTCCAGACGGAAATTCCTCGGTCAGATGGGTGGAGTCGCCGTCAGCACTGTTGGCCTGGAGCCCCTTCTGGGCGCGAAAAGCTCGAGAGTTGAAGCCGTAGAGATCACACCCGTACCCGACCAGCAGCGCCTGAACAACGCGTTCCAGGTTCGTCTTCAGGCCGCGGTGAACGAGAAGAATCTCGGCACGTTTCCGCACCCAACCAACGGCGACGAGGAGTTGTACCCGAACCGAATCGGCAACTTTCACAAGACGCTGCCGCACGATTCGACCACCGGCGAGGTGGACCCGGCAGCCTACGACGCTCTTCTTCACGGCCTCAGCACGGGCAGCTTCGCCGACCTCGACGCAGTCCCCAGACCGGCCGGCTCTAACGGCCAGCTCGTGAACCCGCTTGGAGGCCTGGCCTTCAACCTGGATGGGCCAGATTCGGACGCCATTGCCATAGGTCCGATACCTCCGCCGATCGCCAGCCCCGGCGGCGCAGCGGAGGTGGTCGAGCTCTACTGGGAGGCGATTCTGCGTGACGTGCCGCTCACGGATTACCACACCGGCAACGCGATCGTCATGCAAGCCTGCGCCGAGCTGAGTGGCCTGAGCGATTTTCAAGGGCCGAAGATCGGTGGTCTGGTGACACCGCAGACGCTGTTCCGGTATCCGTATGTGGGATGCCTCGACGGGCCGATGGTCTCTCAATTCCTGTACCGCAACTTCAACGTGGACGGCATCCCCGTTCAGCCGATGCCGGCGTCGCAGCAGCCGGTGATCATCTGGAACCCCGACGGGACGTTCAATAGCTGGGGGCTTGGCCGGGACTTTCTGACCAGCTTCGCGGAGTGGCTGGCGGTACAAAACGGTTTCGCCAATCCCGCAGCCGGCATTGCGCTCGGTGGCAATCGCTTCATCCGAAGCGTACGCGACATCGCGCAACTGACGAACTCCGACAACATCAACAGCGTCTACATCAGAGCCGCCAACCTCATGGGCGGACTGGGAGGCGCCGTCGCCGCGACCAATCCCTACACGGTTTCACCGAGGCAGTCCGGATTCGCCACGCTCGGCGGCGGCCATCTCAGCTCCCTGCTCGGCAATGCGCACAAAGGCGAGCGTCATTCCTGGTTCACGAAGTGGCAGCTTCACCGCCACCTGCGTCCAGAGGCGTTCGGCGGGCTGGTGGATCGCACGCTGCAGGGCGTCACCCACTACGATCTCGACGGGCAGTTGCTGAATTCGCAGGTGGTCCAGTTGATCGCTTCGTACAACCAGCACCTGAACGGCGTCAAGTTCGGGACATCGGAGACCACCTATTTGCTCCCGCAGGCGGCGCGCGGCGGGTCTCCGTCACATCCGTCGGCGAGCGCCGGTCACGCCTGTACCGCCGGCGCCTGTGTCACCCTCCTGAAGTACTGGTTCGACAACTCACCGATACCGCAGACCAACGCTCAGGGCGCCGTCATACCGAAGAAGCCCAACCGCGACGGGACGGCCTTGACCGACTACATCTACGGCGTCGACGGACCACCGCTCACGATTCACGGAGAGCTGAACAAGGTCTGCATGAATCTGAGCGAGGGACGAAACATGTTGGGCTTCCACTACCGTGTTTCCGACAACTACTCGGGAAACCAGCAGGGAGAGGCTGTCGCTATTCGCCTTCTCACGGAAGCGAAAGCGACGTATCCGGAGCCGGACTTCACCGTCACCTTCAACAAGTTCGATGGCACGCCGGTGACCATCTGATAGGGCAACGAGGCTTCGCTCAGGGGAGACGCCGCGGCGGTAGGTAGCCGAGGAGCTGCGCGGCCAGCTCGAGCCATCACACCCGCCGCTCGAAGCCGTACTCGCGCGTGTTGTTGACGTTTTTATTTACCACTAACCCGCTCCGATCGCTCCCCCCGGGGGGTGCGGAGGCGAGCGAAATTAACATAAGATGCATTGCGTGCGGTTCGGCGCGGGTTCAAGCACCGGATTGCGGCGCGCCGGCGGGCCGTTCCGATTTCGCGGCCGGATTGATTCTCTTATCCCTCTCTCAGCCACCATCACCCCTTCCCCCAACCCCTCGCCCGCTCGAGCGCCCGCTTCCACTCGTCCATCCGCCTCTCCGCCTCTTCGCGCCTCATCCGCGGCTCGAAGCGCTTCGCGACTTTCCATTGTTTCGCGATTTCCTCGCGGCTCCCCCACACTCCGGTAGCTAAACCAGCCAAATACGCCGCCCCCAGCGCCGTGGTCTCCAACACCCGCGGACGCACCACGGGCACGCCGAGCAGATCGGATTGAAATTGCATGAGCAGATTGTCCGCAGCGGCGCCACCGTCGACGCGCAGTTCCTTCGATTTCACGCCGGAGTCCCGTTCCATGGCGTGCAGGAGCTCGGCCGATTGGAAGGCGATCGATTCCAGCGCCGCGCGCGCGATGTGGCCGGCGTTCGAGCCGCGCGTCAAGCCGACGATGGTCCCGCGCGCGTACGGGTCCCAGTAGGGGGCGCCCAGGCCCGCGAAGGCCGGAACGAAATACACGCCGCCCGAATCGCGCACGCTCGCCGCGAGCTTCTCCACGTCCACCGATTTCTTGATGAGGCGCAGGCCGTCGCGCAGCCACTGCACCACCGCGCCGCCGATGAAGACGCTCCCCTCGAGCGCGAATTGTTTGAGGTTGGCTTGCGCCGCGCACGTGGTGACGAGGCCGCTTTTCGACGCGATCGCCTCAGCTCCGGTGTTGAGCAGCAGAAAACACCCCGTGCCGTAGGTGTTCTTCGCCATCCCCGCCTCGTGGCAGGCCTGGCCGAAGAGCGCCGCCTGCTGGTCGCCGGCGATTCCGGCGATGGGGACTTCGGCGCCGAGCATCTTCTTCGCGGTCGTGCCGTAAACGTAGGAGGAGGCCAGGACCTGCGGAAGCATCGCGGGCGGCACGCCGAAGATCTTCAAAAGCTCCTCGTCCCACGCGCCGCGGTGGATGTCGTAGAGCTGGGTGCGCGAGGCGTTGGACGGATCGGTGAGATGCAGCCTGCCCGCAGTGAGCTTCCACGCGAGCCAGCTGTCGATCGTGCCGAAGAGCAGATCGCCTTTCTCCGCGCGTTCTTTCAGGCCCGGGACGTTCGCAAGCAGCCACTCGAGCTTGGTCGCGGAGAAATACGGATCGATCACGAGGCCTGTCTTCGCGCGGATCGTTTCGGCCAAGCCTTCTTTCTTGAGCGCCTCGCAGCGCTCGGCGGTGCGCCGGTCCTGCCAGACGATGGCGCGGTGCGCGGGCTTTCCCGTGCGCCGGTCCCACACGACCACCGTTTCTCTCTGGTTCGTGATGCCGATCGCGGCAAGGCGCGAGGGGGCGAGCTTCGCTTTTCTGAGCGCCGATCGCGCGCAGGCGAGCTGCGAGCGGAAAATCTCCTCGGGGTCGTGCTCGACCCAGCCGGGCCGGGGAAAGATCTGGCGGAATTCCTTTTGCGCCGCGGCGCGCGGGCGCCCGCGCTCGTCGAACACGATGGCGCGCGAGCTGGTCGTGCCTTGGTCGAGTGCAAGCACGTATTTCATCGGGCGGCGTCCGCGCTTGGGTGGAGCGGGCGATTCTAGCACCGCGTCCGGGGTATTCTGACGGCTTGACCGCCATCAATGCGCCCGGCCGGGCGCTTCAGAACAATCGGCGTATCGGGAGGGCGTAGTGCCAGCATGAAAATCCACGAGTACCAGGCCAAGGAGATCCTGCGCAAGTACGGCGTCACCACGCCCCGCGGCGTTCCTTGCTTCTCCGTCGACGAAGCCGTGAAGGCCGTGCAGCAACTCGGCGGCAGGGTCTGGGTGGTGAAGGCGCAAATTCACGCCGGCGGCCGCGGCAAGGGTGGCGGCGTGAGGGTGGCCAAATCCGAAAGCGAAGTACGCGAATGGGCCGGGAAAATTCTCGGTATGCAACTGAGGACGCATCAGACCGGGCCCGAGGGACAGAAGGTCAGAAGGCTCCTCATCGAAGAGGGCGCCGACATCAAGAAGGAGCTCTACGTCGGCATGGTGGTGGACCGCGGCACGCAGCGCGTCGCACTCATGGCTTCGAGCGAGGGCGGCATGGATATCGAGGAGGTCGCGGCCAAGACGCCCGAGAAAATTCACAGGGTGTACATCGATCCGGGCACGGGCTTGAAGGATGCCGGGGCCGATGACATAGCAAAAAAAACTGGCGTACCGCAGGCGAGCGTGCCGCAGGCGCGCGCGATCCTCAAAGGCCTCTACAAGGCTTTCGACGAAACCGATGCGAGCCTCGCCGAGATCAATCCGCTCATCCTCACCGGCGACGGCAAGGTGGTCGCGCTCGATGCCAAGATGAGCTTCGACGACAACGCCCTCTTCCGCCACCCGGAGCTCCAGGCGCTGCGCGACCTCGACGAGGAAGACCCCGCCGAAGTCGAGGCGTCGAAATACGACCTCAACTACATCCAGCTGGAAGGCGATATCGGCTGCCTGGTGAACGGCGCGGGCCTCGCCATGGCGACGATGGACATCATCAAGCTCTATGGGGGCAGTCCCGCCAACTTTCTCGACGTGGGCGGCGGCGCGACGACCGAGAAGGTCACCGAAGCCTTCAAGATCATGCTGCGCATCCCGCACCTGAAGGCGATCCTCGTCAATATCTTCGGCGGCATCATGAAATGCGACGTGATCGCGGCGGGCGTCGTGGCCGCGGCGAAGCAGGTGAGCCTGCGCGTGCCGCTGGTGGTACGCCTGGAAGGCACCAACGTCGATCTGGGCAAGAAGATCCTGGCGGGGTCGGGACTGCCGATCATCTCGGGCAGCAACATGGCGGATGCCGCGCAGAAAGTGGTCGCGGCGTCGAAGGGGAAGCGCTGATCATGGCCATCCTCATCAACAGGAACACCCGGGTGATGACCCAGGGCATTACCGGCAAGACCGGCCAGTTCCATACCAAGACGGGCAAGGAGTACGCGAACGGAAAGCAATGCTATGTCGCGGGCGTGAATCCGAAGAAGCCGGGCGAATCCTACGAAGGCATCCCCATCTTCGCCACGGTGAAAGAAGCCAAAGCCAGGACCGGCGCGAACGTGTCGGTGATCTACGTGCCGCCGCCCTTCGCCGCGGCGGCGATCGACGAGGCGGTGGAAGCGGATCTCGATCTGGTCATCTGCATCACCGAAGGCATCCCGGTGCGCGACATGATCCGGACCAAGTACAAGATGCGGGGCAGGAAGACCAGGCTCGTCGGCCCCAACTGCCCGGGCGTCATCACGCCAGACGAAATCAAGATCGGCATCATGCCCGGCCACATCCACAAGAAAGGACGGGTCGGCGTGGTGTCGCGCTCGGGCACGCTCACCTACGAGGCCGTGGGCCAGCTGATGGAGCTCGGCCTCGGCCAGTCGTCCTGCGTCGGCATCGGGGGCGACCCGGTGAACGGCCTGAAGCATATCGACGTGCTGAGGATGTTCAACGACGATCCGGAGACCGACGCCGTCATCATGGTGGGCGAGATCGGCGGCTCGGACGAAGAAAACGCCGCGCGCTGGGTGAAGGCGAACATGAGGAAACCGGTCGTCGGCTTTATCGCCGGCGTCACCGCGCCGCCCGGAAAGCGCATGGGCCACGCCGGGGCGATCATCTCGGGAGGCAAGGGCACGGCGCAGGAGAAGCTCGCCGTGATGGAGGAGTGCGGGATCAAGGTGACGAAGAACCCCGCCGACATGGGCAAACTGCTGAAGTCGGTGCTCAAGTAGACGCCTGCCCGGGATACGCGCAATGCGGGCGCGGCACGTGTGGCGCGCTTGGTGCAGAGGCGCGTCGAAACTGATCTCGCCGGTCGACGTGTGCCATAATTCGACTTTTTTCGGCGCAGTCTCTCATGTTCGGTGACTGGTTCAATTGCAAAGGGGTGGACGAGTTTGCCGATTCGGTCGTTCCCGATCTGGTCAGGCGCTTTCCGCCGTCCGGAGTGGGGGTCCCGGCGAGGAAAGCGGCCGATCGGCTGAGGAAAACGCACGACGCGATATTCGGCCGCATCGAGAATTTCGCGCGCTCCCAAAACCTCAATATCTACAAGAAGGCGCATCTCGGTAACCGCATCAAGTGGGCGTTGCTGGAAGCGGGCTATCCGTCCGACTTTGTCGATACCCTGACCATCGAGCTCATTACGGTGGTCACACTCGTATCGCGTGAACGCAAGAAAACGGTTTCCTGATCGCTCCCGCGTCGTGCGCCCCGTCCGCCCTCTACGGGCAGCTTTGCCACGTTGCGAACTGAATGTCCACGCGCTTGTCGGCGATAACGGTTTGACTTGGGAATGGCGTGACCTAGCATTGAAGCGTAGCGCGGCTCAAATCCGCGCGCGACGATGAGAACGAAGGATGACCAGCGGCCCGTCCGATAAGCAAGCGGTGGATCCGGAGGCACTGGCCGGCGCGCTGCGCGCGCTGGGGTTGCTTTACGGCGCGAGCCAGCCGCTCGTGGAGACGATCGCGGGCGCGAAGACCGAGGCCGAAGCGATTCGCATCTACATCGAGCGCGAGCGGCCGCACCTGCTTTCCTGCTACCCGCTCGAGACGCTGGTGAAAATGGTCCAGGCGGCACGCGAATCGAGCACCGAGGCAAAAGCGTCGGTGGAGCAGTTCAGTCCCAAGAACCGGTAGAAGATTGGTTCGGTTGGCTGCCCGACAGACACCTTCCCCCAGGCACTAGCGCAACGACCGGTTCCGCCCTGGGCTAATCGAGGTAGTGAATCTCCACGCTCGGCAACCGGAATTTCCCCAGGGGTTTGTGGAAGATCCTGAGTCGCTCGCGTAAGCTATTGAGCGGAGCCGAGAACTGCCCTTGCGTCCAGGACGATCATGTTGCGGAAATTACTTGATTGGCTGACTTCTCGGATGTACGCGCGGATTGCGGGTTCCGCCGTTTTCGGACAGGAGACGGCCGATCAGCTGATCGCCGAGGGCAATCGCGCGGAGGGCAGGGGTAACTTTCCGGAAGCTTGCGAGCGCTATCGAAAAGCGGTGGAAACGGCGCCCGGGTACGCGAAAGTGCATCTCAACCTCGGCATAGGGCTCGAGGCGGTTGGGGAAGTCGGGGAAGCAATCCGAGCTTACGAGCAAGCGCTTGCGATCGATCCCACAGACGCGTACGCGAACTATAACCTCGGCAAGCTGCACTACGCGCGCGGCGCGCTCGCGCAGGCCGAGCGGTACTTGCGTTCCAGCATCGCGGCCAAAGCTGATCTTGCGGAAGCGCATCTGGCGCTGTCGAACACGCTCGATTCCCAGGGAAAGCCGGAAGCCGCCGTACGGGAACTGGAAATCGCGCTGCAGAAGCGGCCCGGTTATTTCGGCGCGCTGTACAACAAAGGGCTCATTCTGGCGAAAACCAACAGGGTCGCGGAGGCGGAATCAGCCCTGCGGCAAGCGGCTGCGGTCGATCCGGAAAACGCCGATGCGAACTACCATCTCGCCAACTTGCTCTGGGGGCGAAAGGAGTACGGGGAAGCGGAACGCCTCCTGCGCTTGGCGCTGAAACGAAAGCCGGAATTTCCGGAAGCCCACGTCGCCCTTTACTACGTGTATGACGCGCAGGGAAACGTCGCCGCCGCGATCGCTGAGCTGGAGGCCGCGCTTTCTCAGCGGCCGGATTGGGTTGACGCGCTCTACAACTACGGCATCGCGCTCAAAAAGTCGTGGAGGCTGGCCGAGGCGGAGACCGCGTTCCGCCGCGCCATCGCTATCGACCCCGCGTACCTACCTGCATACCGTTTGCTGGGGAGCATTTTTGTCATGCGGTCTCGTATCGGGGATGCGCTGCAAATTTTCAAGGAAGGGCGGGAGCGCGCCTCGGGCGGCAGGAGGCCCGAATCGACCGAACAGCTCGTATTCGATTCGGCGGAGCTTTTTTTGCTGAACTTCTCCGAGGACATTTCGAGTGAGGCGCTTTTTGCCGCGCACAAAACGGTAGGCGAACAGCTCGAGCGGGTCCATCCCCCGCGCTTCAAGTCGTTCCGCAATGTCGCCGATCCCGATCGGCGCCTTCGCATCGGTTACGTATCGGGGGACTTCTGTTTGCATCCCGTCGCGTTGTTTGCGCTTCCGTTGATCGAGCACCACGATCGATCGGGGTATGAGATTTTCTGCTACTCGATGGGAGACAAGGTCGACGATCTTACGGGACGCATTTCCGGCACAGCCGACGTCTGGAGAAACCTCGCGTCCGTATCCGCTGGCAACGTTGCCGATGCAATCCACGAAGACGGCATAGATATTCTCGTCGATCTTTCCGGACACACGGGGTTCGTAGCGCTGAGTGCTTTTGCGCAGCAGCCGGCACCCGTGCAGGTAACCTGGCTCGGATATATGAATACTACAGGGCTGACTCGCATCCACTATCGGATTTGCGACGCCTATACCGACCCTCCAGGAGAGTCGGACCGATTTCATACCGAGGCTCTAGTCCGGCTTCCAAACACCCAATGGTGCTATCGCCCCCAGGTAGCCGTCGACCCCGCGACCGCGCCGCCGTCAAAAGAAAACGGGTTCATCACTTTCGGAACTTTCAATCAGTTTTCGAAAATCTCTTCCACGTGTCGAAGGATGTGGGCCGAAATTCTCATGCGTCTGCCCCGATCCCGGCTTCTCGTCGGCCGCGCGCCGGACGGATATGCCCAGGAAAGCCTGCTTAGGGATCTTGAGAATGCCGGGGTCGCGGCGAGCAGGATTGTATTCCCGCCGCAGGTCGCCCTGGACGAGTATTTCAACAGGTTCAATGAAGTCGACGTTGCCCTGGACACGACGCCGTACAGCGGTTGCACCACTACTTTCGATACCCTTTGGATGGGGGTGCCCGTAGTGACCCTTCCACGATCCAGCTCGCTGTCGCGAGGCACTGCGAGTATTCTCTCGGCGGTGGGTCTCCGGGAGTGGATAGCTTCAACACCCGAAGAGTATGTGCGTCTGGCAGTTGAAATTGCGCTAGACCAAGCGGCGCTTACCGAGTTTCGCGCATCTTCGCGCAAAATGTTGCTCAGGTCGCCGCTCATGGATGAGCCGCGATTCGCGCGCGATGTAGAGGACGCCTACCGGCGCATGTGGCGTGCGTGGTGTGACAGCGAAGCAAAGGCATCGCCCGCCCGCGGGACGGATTGACCGGGGTCAAGAAACCGGCAACTCGCTAGCGCGGTTTCTGGAAATTCCCGGAACCCTCGCGTAAGCTACTGATCGAACATCAAGAACGTTCGAGAGAGGGTACGTGAGCAGTCATCGAGCAGGCGAATCCGTGATTCCGATCCGCGCGGCCAAGCTGCGCCCGCAGCCCAAAGGGCGCCAGGTCGATCCGGTCGCGCTCGAGGAAGTCCGCTCGTTGCTGGGGACAGCGCCGCGCCGACGCGATCTTCTCATCGAGCATCTGCATCGCATCCAGGACCATTTCGGCCATCTCTCGGCGCGACATCTCGTTGCGCTTGCCGCGGAGATGAAGCTCGCGATGACCGAAGTGTACGAGGTCGCTACCTTCTACCACCATTTCGACGTGGTGAAGGAAGGCGAACCCGCGCCGCCGTCGATCACGGTGCGGGTGTGCGACTCGATCGCCTGCGAGATGGCGGGCGCGACCGAGCTGCTGGCGAAGTTGCCAGCGATCCTCGGAAAAGACGTGCGCGTGGTTCCGGCGCCCTGCGTGGGGCGCTGCGAAACTGCGCCCGTCGCCGTGGTCGGGCAGAACCCTCTTCCGCACGCGAGCGCCGGGGCGGTCGCGGCGCTGGTGAAGGCAAAAGCGGTCAAGCATCCTGGTCCCGGCGGCGCGCATCCGAAACTCGAAATCGTGAGTCCGAAGTGCGTCGATTACGCGCAGTACCGCGCGAAAGGCGGTTACAAGCTGGCCGAAGCTTGCACGTCGGGCGGAAAAAAACGCGATGACGTCATCGCCGTCATGGAAAATTCCGGCCTACGAGGTCTCGGCGGCGCCGGATTTCCCGCCGGCCGCAAATGGAAGGCCGTCCTCGCGGAGCCGGCGCCGCGGCTGCTCGCGATCAACATCGACGAAGGTGAGCCCGGCACCTTCAAGGACCGCTGGTATCTCGAGCGCGATCCGCACCGTTTTCTCGAAGGCGCGTTGATCGCCGCATGGGCCGTCGATATCGCGGAAATTTACATCTATCTCCGCGACGAATATCACGGTTGCCGCGCCATTCTGGAGAAGGAAATCGCGGCGCTCAAAGCGAATCCGCCCTGCAAGCTGCCGCCGATCCATCTTCGCCGCGGCGCGGGTGCCTACATCTGCGGCGAGGAATCCGCGATGATCGAGTCGATCGAGGGCAAGCGCGGCATGCCGAGGCTTCGCCCGCCGTACGTCGCGCAGGTAGGTCTTTTCAACCGGCCGACCCTCGAGCACAACATGGAAACCCTGCACTGGGTGCGCGACATCCTCGAAAAAGGCGCGGCGTGGTTTTCCGGGCAGGGCCGCCACGGCCGCAAGGGCCTGCGCTCGTTCTCGGTGAGCGGGCGGGTGAGAAAGCCCGGCGTGCATCTCGCGCCCGCGGGGATCACGGCGAAGGAGCTGATCGACGAATACTGCGGCGGGATGCTGGACGGCCACAAGTTCTACGGCTACCTGCCGGGGGGTGCCTCGGGCGGCATCCTCCCCGCCTCGATGGCCGACGTCCCGCTCGACTTCGACACCCTCAACCAGTACGGCTGCTTCATCGGCTCGGCTGCGGTGGTGGTTCTTTCGCACAAGGATCGCGCCACGGCCGCGGCGCGCAACCTGATCAAGTTCTTCTCCGAGGAGTCGTGCGGACAGTGCACGCCTTGCAGGGTCGGCACGGCCAAGGCGCTGAAGCTCATGGATCGGCCAAAATGGGACCAGCCGCTGCTGAAAGAGCTGTCGCAGGCTATGATGGATGCTTCGATCTGCGGCCTGGGGCAGGCCGCGCCCAATCCGGTGCTCTCTGTGATGAAATACTTTCCTCAGGAACTCGTGAGGTAGCCGATGGACCGAATAAGCACCGCGCAGGCTGCGACCATGCCGGTCGAGTTCAAGCTGAACGGCAAGGCGGTGGTGGGCCGGTCGGACGAGACCATCATCCAGACGGCCAAACAGTACGGAGTCGACATCCCGCATCTTTGCTACAAGGAAGGGATGCGCCCGGACGGCAACTGCCGCGCCTGCGTCGTCGAAGTGAAGGGCGAGCGTGTGCTCGCGCCTTCCTGCTGCCGCTATCCCAAGGACGGCATGGAAGTGACCACCGACAGCGCCCGCGCCGTCCTGAGCCAGAAAATGGTGCTGGAGCTCCTGCTCTCCGACATTCCGGAGAAGTCCTACACGCTCAATTCCGAGCTCGACCAGTGGGCGAAGGCGCTCGACGTAGGCCGCCCGCGCTTCGAGTCGCGTCACCAGCCGGCTGCGGATATCTCGCACCCGGCGATCGCCGTCAACCTCGATGCCTGCATCCAGTGCACGCGCTGCGTGCGCGCCTGCCGCGAGGAGCAGGTGAACGACGTCATCGGCTACGCCTGGCGCGGCGAGCGCTCCAAGATCGTGTTCGATCTTGACGATCCGATGGGCGATTCGACCTGCGTCGCCTGCGGCGAGTGCGTGCAGGCCTGCCCGACCGGCGCGCTCATGCCGGCGCGCGAGGTCGGAAAAATACGGGCCGACAAGACCGTGGATTCGGTGTGTCCCTACTGCGGAGTGGGATGCCTCCTCACCTATCACGTCAAGGACAACAGGATCCTCCACGTGCAAGGGCGCGACGGGCCGGCGAACTTGAGCCGGCTGTGCGTGAAAGGCCGCTACGGATTCGATTACGTGCGCCACAAGCAGCGGCTGGCGAAACCGCTCGTCCGCAAGCCGGGAGTGAAGAAGCACAAGGACTTCACCGTCGACCCGGAAAATTGGAGCAGCGTCTTCCGCGAAGCGACCTGGGATGAGGCGCTCGACCTCGCGGCGAGCCGCCTGCGCGAGATCCGCGACAAGCACGGGAAGAAATCGCTCGCCGGCTTCGGCTCGGCGAAGGGCACCAACGAGGAGGCGTATCTGTTCCAGAAGCTCGTTCGCACCGGCTTCGGCTCGAACAACGTCGATCACTGCACGCGGCTGTGCCACGCATCCAGCGTCGCCGCGCTGATGGAAGGCATCAATTCCGGCGCCGTGTCGAACCAGGTGCGCGACGTGATGAAAGCGGAAGTCGTGTTCCTCATCGGCGCGAACCCCACGGTGAACCACCCGGTCGCGGCGACCTGGATGAAAAACGCCGCCAAGGCCGGGGTGAAGCTGATCGTCGCCGATCCGCGGCGCAGCGACCTCGCGCGCCACGCCGCGTACTTCCTGCAGTTCAAGCCCGACACCGACGTCGCGCTCCTGAACGCGATGCTCCACACCATCGTCGAAGAGGGGCTCGTCAACGAGGCGTTCATCCGCGACCGCACCTCCGGTTTCGAGGCGCTGCGCGAGAACGTCAAGAAATTTTCGCCCGAAGCGATGGCGCCGGTGTGCGGCGTCGACGCGAAAACGATCCGCGAAGTCGCGCGCCTGTACGCGACCTCGAAAGGCTCGATGATCATGTGGGGCATGGGCATCTCGCAGCACGTGCACGGCACCGACAACGCGCGCTGCCTGATCGCGCTCACGCTCGCGACCGGCCAGATCGGGCGGCCCGGCACGGGCCTTCACCCCTTGCGCGGGCAGAACAACGTGCAGGGCGCGTCCGACTCGGGGCTCATCCCGATGGTGTACCCGGATTACCAGCGCGTCGACAATCCCGAAGCGAAGAAGCGCTTCGAGAAACTCTGGGGCATGGAGCTCGACCCGAGGCCCGGGCTGACCGTGGTCGAGATCATGCGCGCGGCGAAGAAAGGAGAAATCCGCGGCATGTACATCATGGGCGAGAACCCGGCGATGTCCGACCCCGACGTCGATCACGCGCGCGAGGCGCTCGCCTCGCTCGACCATCTGGTCGTTCAGGACATCTTTCTTACCGAGACCGCGTATCTCGCGGACGTGATTTTGCCCGCCACCGCGTGGCCGGAAAAGGTCGGCACGGTGACGAACACCGACCGCATGGTGCAGCTCGGCCGCAAGGCGATCGAGCCGCCCGGCGAGGCGAAAGAGGATCTCTGGATCATCAACCAGCTCGCGCGCCGCATCGGTCTCGACTGGAATTACACGCGTCCGCGCGAGGTGTTCGACGAGATGCGCAAGGGCATGGACTCGATCGCGGGAATCACCTGGGAGCGCCTCGAGCGGGATTCCTCGGTCACCTATCCGTGCGAAAAGGAAGGCGATCCGGGCGAGCCGGTGGTGTTCGTCACGCATTTTCCGACCGCGAACGGGCGCGGCAAGTTCGTGCCCGCCGACATCATTCCGGCGGCGGAGCAACCCGATGCCGAATATCCGATGGTGCTCATCACCGGACGGCAGCTCGAGCACTGGCACACCGGCGCCATCACGCGCCGCGCATCCGTGCTCGACTACATCGAGCCGGAGCCCGTCGCCTCCTTCCACCCGCTCGATCTCGGCAAGCTCGGCGCGAAGCCGGGCGACGTGGTCACCGTCGCCTCGCGCCGCGGGAAGATCTCGCTTTACGCGCGCGCTGACGACGGCACGCCGGCGGGTGCGGTGTTCATCCCGTTCTGCTATTACGAGGCGGCGGCGAACCTGCTCACCAACCCGGTGCTCGATCCCTTCGGCAAGATTCCCGAGTTCAAGTACTGCGCGGTGCGGGCCACCAAGGGCGGACCCGCGCCGAAGCATTCGAGCTTCGGCGGCGGAATGCTGCTCGCCGCGACGGTGTCCTGATCGCACCTCGATGAAAAGCCCCGGAGATCGGGGCTTTTAAGTTTTACCGAGGGCGATGCACCTCTGTATCTTGACCTCCGTCAATGTTCGCGCAATCGCGCCGCCTTTATAGTGTCTCGCCTATAAAACCAAGCACCACGCTGTCCGGCAGTACAAGGAGTAGTCAATGCCCTCCGACATCGAAATCGCACAAAAAGCCAAACTCGAGCGCATCTCCAAGGTCGCTCTCACGAAGCTCGGCATCCCCGAAGAGGCCCTTGAGCCCTACGGGCACTATAAGGCCAAGGTATCGCTTGCTTATCTCGACAGCCTGAAACCGCGGCCGAACGCAAAGCTTATACTGGTCACGGCGATGACGCCCACCCCGGCGGGCGAGGGCAAGACCACCACCACAGTCGGGCTGGGCGATGCGCTCAATCACATCGGCAAGCGCGCGATGATCTGCCTGCGCGAGCCGTCGCTCGGGCCGGTGTTCGGAATGAAAGGCGGCGCCGCGGGCGGCGGCTACGCGCAGGTCGTGCCCATGGAGGACATCAACCTGCACTTCACGGGCGACTTCAACGCCATCGCGCTCGCCAACAACCTGCTCGCCGCGATGCTCGACAATCACATTTATCACGGCAACGAGCGGGGGATCGACGTGCGCCGCGTCACCTGGAGGCGTGTGATAGACATGAACGACCGGGCGTTGCGCGACATCGTGGTGAGCCTGGGGGGCTCCGCCAACGGTTATCCCCGCGAGGACGGGTTCGACATTGTGCCCGCCTCCGAGGTGATGGCGATCTTCTGCCTCTCGACCTCGCTCGAGGATCTGAAGGAGCGGCTCGGAAAGATCCTGGTAGGTTACACGCGCGACCAGAAACCGGTGCTCGCGCGCGACCTCGGCGCCCACGGCGCGATGACCGTGCTTCTGAAGGACGCGCTCAAGCCGAACCTGGCGCAGACACTGGAGAACAACCCGGCATTCATCCACGGCGGCCCGTTCGCCAACATCGCCCACGGCTGCAACTCGGTGATCGCCACGAGTTCCGCGATGAAGCTGGTCGATTACGTAGTGACCGAGGCCGGCTTCGGCGCCGACCTGGGAGCGGAAAAATTCATCGACATCAAATGCCGCAAGAGCGGGCTTCGCCCCGATGCGGTGGTGATCGTGGCGACCATTCGCGCGCTCAAGTATCACGGCGGGGTGGACTTGAAGGAGGTCAACAAGGAGAACCTCGCCGCCCTGGAAAAAGGCATCGCCAACCTGGAGCGTCACGTCAACAACGTGCGCAACCATTACGGGCTGCCGTGCGTGGTTTCGATCAACCATTTCAATTTCGACACGCCGGCCGAGATCGAGCTGCTGAGGAAAAAAATGGCGCACCATGAGGCCCCGGTGATCCTGGCACGGCATTGGGCGAACGGCGGCAGGGGCGCCGAAGACGTTGCGCGCACCGTGATCAAGCTGATGGAAACCACGTCGACCAATTTCAAGTTCGTCTACGAGGAAAACGCGCCGTTGTGGGATAAGATCAAGGCTGTCGCGACGAAGATCTACGGCGCCGCCGACATCACTGCGGACAGCAAGGTGCGCGCGCAAATCAAGAAGCTGCAAGAAGACGGCTACGGCCGTTACCCGGTGTGCGTCGCCAAGACCCAGTATTCGTTCTCCACCGACCCCCAATTGCGCGGCGCACCTTCCGGTCACGTAGTCAACATCCGCGAGGTGCGCCTCTCCGCCGGCGCCGAGTTCATCGTCCCGGTGTGCGGCGACATCATGACCATGCCTGGTCTGTCCAAGGTCCCTGCGGCGACCAAGATCGATGTTGACACCGAAGGCAAGGTCGTCGGGTTGTTCTGAAGATGGCCGGGATGATTTACTGCGTGTGACGGCGCGGAGGCGAACGGAGCGAATCGTTCAATGGAACAGTTGCTGACCTCTCAGTTCTGGCTCGGGCTCGGAGCGATCATCTGGGTCAACATCATTTTGTCCGGGGACAACGCGGTGGTGATCGCGCTTGCAGCGCGTTCGCTGCCCCAGCGCCAGCAGAAGCTCGCAATACTGTGGGGCGCCGCAGCGGCCGTGGTGCTGAGGATCATCCTCACCATCGTCGCGGTCGAGTTGCTGAAGCTTTCCTACCTCAAGCTCATCGGCGGCGCGTTGCTATTCTGGATCTCGGTGAAGCTGCTGGTGCCGGAGGACGATGGCGGCGACGAGGTCGAATCGAGCTCGCATCTGCTGGGCGCGATCAAAACCATACTGATCGCGGACCTGGTGATGAGCCTGGACAATGTCATCGCGGTGGCCGCGGTGGCAAAGGGCAGTATCTTGCTGCTGGTGCTGGGTCTGCTGATCAGCATACCGCTGGTGGTTTTCGGCGCTACCCTGCTGATGAAGGTGATGGAGCGCTATCCGGTGATTATCACGGTCGGGGCCGCGCTGATCGGTTATGTAGCGGGTGAAATGCTGGTCACCGACCCGGTCGTGGTCGAGTGGTTCAACGCTCACGCCCAGTGGATGATCGATTTCGAGGTCTTTGCGGTCTTCGGCCACAAGTTTGAACTGTCGCTTGCCGGGCTGATCGGCGCGGCCATTGTCGTCGTGGTCGGCAAGTGGCTCGCAAGGCGCAGACTGTCCATCCCAGAGAACGAAAATATCTGATGCCGCCGCTCTCTTCATCGGAAACGAAATCGGGGTAAGATTACGTCGACTGTCGGCTGATCGTTTGAATGTGGGGACGGAGGAGTCAACCAAAGTTTTCGATTGCAATCTTAATCGCACCATCTCTGCGTAGAGTTTGCAGGGCTTGAAACCACAGGAGGAGACTATGGCTGAAGGCACGCAAAGTTCGATGGCGCAATCTTCATCGTACGCTTCGTTACGCGCGAACAGATGGCTGCAACTGGCCATCGGCGTCACGTGCATGGTGATGATCGCCAACCTGCAGTATGGGTGGACACTGTTCGTCGGCCCGTTGGACGCCAAATATCATTGGGGGCGGGCGGCGATACAGGTCGCGTTTACCATCTTTATTTTGACCGAAACGTGGTTGGTGCCTTTCGAAGGGTATCTCGTCGATCGTTTCGGCCCGACGCCGGTTGTCTTGGTGAGCGGCATTCTGGTCGGGGTTGCCTGGGTCATTAATTCGGTCGCCGATTCCCTTACCGTTCTCTATATCGCCGCCGCGCTAGGCGGGATCGGCGCAGGCGCTGTGTACGGGACCTGCGTGGGGCATGCTTTGAAATGGTTTGCCGACCGGCGCGGTCTGGCAGCCGGACTGACCGCGGCTGGATTCGGGGCCGGCTCCGCGCTCACCATCATACCGATCTCGAACATGATCAAAACGAGCGGCTATGAGGCGGCCTTCTTGTATTTCGGAATCGGCCAGGGAGTGATCGTCTTCCTTCTGTCGATCTTGCTGCTGGAAAGGCGACGTCAGCCCACCGCGGTCCCGCCGGGGCGGAACCGGCGCTACGTCGCGCCAGCGCGGCAAACTACGGCCAACTACAGGCCCAGCGAGATACTGAAGGAGCCGGTCTTCTGGATCATGTACGTGATGTTTGTCTTGATGGCTGCCGGGGGATTGATGGCGACCGCCCAGTTGGCACCCATTGCCAAGGACTTCAAGATTGCCGATATTCCAGTGAGCCTGATAGGCATAACGCTTCCCGCGCTGACTTTCGCGCTCTCAATCGACCGGGTGCTGAACGGGCTCACGCGACCCTTCTTTGGGTGGGTGTCCGATCATATCGGTCGCGAGAATACGATGTTCATCGCTTTCGGAATCGAGGCGGTCGGGATCGTGTTGCTCGGCATATATGGCCGTGATCCGGTGGCCTTCGTCATACTCACTGGATTGGTATTTTTTGCCTGGGGCGAGATCTACAGCCTGTTCCCGTCCACCTGCACCGACAGCTTCGGGACGAAGTTTGCTACGGCCAACGCGGGTGCGCTGTACACGGCTAAGGGCACCGCGTCTCTTCTGGTACCCTTGACCAGCGTCCTGACAGCACAGACCGGAGGCTGGGAACTGGTTTTCTGGATCGCCGCTGGGATGAACGCCGTTGCCGCTGTGATGGCCCTCGCGGTGCTCAAGCCGGTACGTGCGCGCCTGTTGGCCTCTTACGCGACCAGGCTCGCGCCCTCACCGGCCTAGTTGCTCCGGTCGCTTCACGCAGAATCGCCCCGCCTTCGGACGGGGCGTCCGCTGCGCGAGCCGTGGTTCGGATGGGGTTGTTTTTTGGAAACGGCTTCGCGCGCGCCCTCGGCGCGTGACCGAGCGGAATGACCAGCCCGGCATGGTTGCCGCGCGCATAGTTTGGTTTGTTCTCAAGCCGATGCGCCACAAGTTCATGTAACACTGTATCGACCGCAAGAACCGCGCCGTTCGCGAGAAGGTCATAGCGCGCTTGCAAAGCCGGTACGGACAGTGGGCGGGTCGCATGAGAATCTGCGTGGTGGGTGCAGGAGCGATCGGCGGCTATTTGGCAGTGGAGTTAGCGGCCGCCGGTCACGAAGTGACGATCATAGCTCGTGGGCCGCATCTGGAAGCCATCCGGAAACACGGAATTCGCCTCGTGTATCGGAACGGCGCCGAGCGGAACGCGCGCGTGCCCGCAACGGACAGTTTTGAGGAAGCGGGCCAACACGATCTCGTCATCGTCGGCCTCAAGGCGCATCAGATCTCTCCCGTCGCCACCGCAATCCCTCGGCTGTTCCACGACCTTACCATCGTGCTGACGCTGCAAAACGGCATCCCATGGTGGTACTTCCATGGCAAAGGCGGCCGTCACGAGGGTTACACATTGCAAACAGTCGATCCGGGGGGCGCGATCGCCCGGCACATCGAGCCAAGGAGAGTAATACACAGCGTCGTGTATCCGGCCGCGGAAGTGGCGGCGCCGGGCGTCATCCACCATCACGAGGGCAGCCGCTTCCCGGTGGGCGAGCTCGATAATCGGGTAACCGAGCGGGTGCAAAAAGTATCCCGGCTGCTGATCGACGCCGGGTTAAAGGCGCCCGTTTTGACCGACACGCGCGGAGAGGTCTGGTTGAAGCTTCTCGGCAACGTGACGTTCAATCCGATCGGCGCCCTGACTCATGCGACGGTCATCGATATGTGCCGGTATTCCCTGACCAGAAATCTGATCAACGATATGATGCTGGAGGCGCAGGCAGTGGCCGAAGCCCTCGGCGTGAACATCCGCCTGCCCATCGAACGCAGGATCACGGGCGCCGAAAAGCTGGGTCAGCACAAGATGTCCATGCTTCAAGACGTCGAGGCCGGACGGGAATTGGAGATCGATGCTCTGGTCGGAGCGGTCGCCGAGCTTGGCGAGCTGGTCAGAATCCCCACTCCGTCGATCAACGCTCTCTACGCCTGCGTCAAATTACTCGACAAAACGATGCGGGAGGCAGGTGCGCCGCTGCGATTTACACGCGTTTGAGCCCCCCAATTGGGCCAATATGACCGGCGCAAGCCCTAAGCCGGGCCGCCGACGCGCCGCCTGAGCCGGGACAGCGTCTCGGGAGTGAGATTGAGGTAGGAAGCGAGCTCCTTTTTGGGGATGCGGCCGAGGAGGTCCTGGTGCTTGCGCCTGAAACGGGCGAGGCGTCCCGGCGCGTCGAGCAGATGCAGCGTGATGGTGTGCGCCATGACTTCCGACATCAGCCGCATGACTTCGTATTCGAAGCGCAGCTTGACCTCGCCATGGCGCTCGAGGAATTCGACCCAGTGGGGCATGGAGAGCCGGGCGACGCGAACCTTGGTGACCGCCGCGATGCTGTAGGGGATCGGGGTTTTGAGCCGCCACGCTGCGTAGGACGTGTCCATGTCGGTCTCGGCGGCGAAGCGCAGGATCATCTCCTTGCCTTGAGGATCGCTGACGACGCGCTTCAGGATTCCCTCAAGGATAAAGAACTGCTCCATGTTGGTGCTGCCTTGGCGCACCAGCGGCTCGCCCTTGCCGCACTCCGCGATCTCCAAGAGCGGCTCCAAATCGTTCCAGGTGGACGCCGGCATTTCGCGCAGGACCAGGTTCTGCTTGAGCTGCAGGCGAATCGTATTGCGCTGGGGGTGGCTGAGGATGGCCGACACGGGTGGCAGCGGGCGTGCGAACGGTGAGCGGGCAATTAAGCGGGAATTATTGATCGCAGTCAAGGTTGAACTTCGT
>WNGN01000634.1_pt1 | contig 36321 bp, 28 predicted proteins | sample 5400561 | NCBI WGS metagenome assembly WNGN01 (sample SAMN13153379, study PRJNA577476) | soil metagenome | isolation source: 115 cm soil or saprolite under Garry oak tree replicate 2 | place: USA:California | collected 2016-06-15 | reverse complement strand
CGCTCGTCGACAAGCCGATGATCCAATACGTCGTCGAGGAGGCGGTGGCGTCGGGTCTCTCGGAGATCATCATCGTGACCGGCCGTGGCAAGCGCGCGATCGAGGATCACTTCGACGCGGCCTTCGAGCTCGAGTACTACCTGAACGACCGGGGCAAGGTGGAGGAGCTCGCCCAGATCAAGACGATCTCCGAGCTGGCCTCGGTGTCCTACGTCCGGCAGAAGGAGCCGCTCGGACTCGGCCACGCCATCCTCTGCGTGCGCTCGCTCGTGGGCAACGAGCCGTTCTCCGTGTTCCTGGGCGACGACATCATCGCCGCGGCGCCGCAGCCCTGCATGCGGCAGCTCCTCGACGTGTTCGAGCGCTACGGAGGGCCGGTGCTCGCCGTCGAGCGCGTCCCGCGGGAGCGTTTGCAGCAGTACGGCGTGATCGCGGCCCGCCACGTGGCCGGCAACGTGTACGAGATCCGCGACCTCGTCGAGAAGCCCCGGCCGCACGAGGCGCCGTCGGAGCTCGCGATCATCGGGCGCTACGTGCTGACGCCGGACGTCTTCGCCATCCTCGCCGAGACGCCGCCGGATGGACGGGGGGAGATCCAGCTCACCGACGCGCTCCGGACGCTCTCCTCCCGGCGCCCGATGTACGCCGTCGCGTTCGAGGGCAAGCGCTTCGACACGGGCGACAAGCTCGGCTTCCTCAAGGCGACGGTCGAGTTCGCGCTCGCCCGGCCCGACCTGGCGGACGACTTTCGCGCCTACCTGAAGTCCCTGGAGCTGTAGGCGGTGGGTCGGGCCGCCGCCGGCCGTCGCCGCACGGTCCGCGCGGTTGGCGGGGCGGGGCGCGGGGGCCTTCTGAGACCCGTAGCTTCTGGGGGTTGATCTGACGCCGCGCTCACGGATATTGGCTCGCGCGCCGCAGCTGGCGTGGTCGAGGAGGGCCCGCCGCGCCCTGCCCCGCCGACTGTCACGGCGGCCGCTACGTTGACTTGACGCGGCGCTTCTGACACACTTTTTCAATCCTTCGGCGCCGATCCGAAGGTCGCATACGCCATGGCGAACGCCCCGAAGCGTCCGTTCCACACCGCTTCCGAAGCCGACATCAAGCGCGGCGAGGTTTCCGACGTCTATTTTGCGCGCACGGTCCAGATCCTGATCCACCGCGGCGACAGGAAGCGCGTGAAGGCGGAGGTCTATCTGAAGAGCCTGCCCGAGGACTGGCGGTGGGGCATCCTCGCCGGCCTCGAAGAGGCCGCGGCGCTGCTCGAGGGCGTGGCCGTGGACGTGTTGGCGATGGACGAGGGCACCGTGTTCGAGCCTTACCAGCCGGTGCTCCGCATCGAGGGCACCTACGTCGAATGGGCGCAGTACGAAACGGCCCTGCTCGGCCTCCTCTGCCAGGCGTCGGGGATCGCGACCAAGGCAGCGCGCTGCAAGAAGGCCGCCGGCGATCGGCAGGTGATCTCGTTCGGCGCCCGCCGGATGCACCCGGCGCTCGCGCCGATGATCGAGCGGAACGCGTTCGTCGGTGGCTGCGACGGCGTCGCCGTCACGAAATCCGCGGAGCTGATCGACGCGGACCCGACGGGTACGATCCCGCACTCGCTCGTTCTCATGATCGGCGACACGGTGGTCATCGAGGAGGTCCGCTGGGAGCTCGGCCTCCGCGGCTTCGGTCACGTGAAGATCCTCGCCTCGGGCGGCATCGACGAGTACGAGATCCTGGCGCTCAACCCGGTCGTCGACGGCTACGGCGTCGGCACCTCGATCGCCAACGCGCCCGTGCTGAACTTCGCGCTCGACATCATGGAGATCGAAGGCCGGCCGATGGCGAAGCGGGGCAAGTGGTCGGGCGCCAAGGACGTCTTCCGCCGGCGCGGGATGCTCGAGACCGTGGTCCTCCCCGCCGGCCAGCGGCCGCCCGAGCCGCACGGCACGTGGGAGCCGCTGCTCAAGCCGCTCGTCACCGCGGGGCGGATCGTCCGCGACCTGCCGCCGCCGCGCACCCTCCGTGAGCACGTGCTGGATCAGCTCATGCGCGTGCCGCTCGAGACGCTGCGGCGACAGGGGCTGCGGAAGGACTTCTGAGGTCGTTGGGCATCCTCGACGACATCCTCAGCGACAAGCGCGTGGAGGTCGCCCGCCGCAAGGCGGAGGCGCCGCGCGCCGCTCTCGAGCGCCGCTGCGCGGGCCTCACGGCGCCGCGGGACTTCGAGGGCGCGCTGCGTCCGGCCCGCGGTGCCGTCCGACTCATCGCCGAGGTGAAGAAGGCGTCGCCGTCGCGCGGCGTGCTGGTACCCAACCTCGATCCGCAGGCCCTCGCCGTGGCGTACGCGGCGGCGGGCGCCCACGCGATCTCGGTGCTCACCGACGAAAAGTACTTCCAGGGGAGCCTCGATCTGCTCGACCGGATTCGCGGGGCCGTGGCGGTGCCGCTGCTCCGCAAGGACTTCACGATCGACGAGTACCAGCTCTGGGAGGCGCGCGCGGCCGGCGCCGACGCGGTGCTCCTGATCGTCGCGATCCTCGAGCCCAGGCACCTCCGCGACCTGGCCGCCGCGGCGAAGGGGCTCGGGCTGGCCGCGCTGGTCGAGTGCCACACCGCCGCCGAGGTGGACGCGGCGCTCGCGGCGGGCAGCCGCATTATCGGCATCAACAACCGCGATCTCCACACCTTCGAAACACGGATCGAGACGACGCTCGAGCTCCTACCGCTCGTCCCGCCGGGGCCAATCCTAGTGTCCGAGAGCGGCTTCGTGGACCCAGCCCAGGTCCGGCGGGTCGTCGAGGCCGGGGCCCACGCGATCCTCGTCGGCGAGGGACTCGTCACGGCCGGCGACGTCGGCGCCAGGATCCGGGAGCTGACGCTCCAGGGCGAGCGCGTCGATTCGCCGACCGCGAGCGCTGCGGCGCCCCCGACGGCCCAGTTCAATGGTTAGGGTGAAGATCTGCGGGATCACAAGCCTCGAGGACGCGATGACGGCCGTCGAAGCGGGCGCCGACGCGCTCGGGTTCATCTTCGTCGAAAAGACGCCGCGCTTCGTGACGCCTGAGCGGGTCGCGCCGATCGTTCAAAAGCTCCCGCCGTTCGTGACGCCGGTCGGCGTCTTCTGGGACCACCCCGCAGGCCACGTCAAGGCGGTCGCGGAGGCGTGCGGGCTCCGGGCGCTCCAGTTCCACGGTGACGAGCGGCCCGAGGATCTCGGTGGCTACACGCTCCCGGTGATAAAGACGATCAAGCTCGCGCCGCCGTCGGGCGAGCTCGGGGGGCGCCCGCCGTGGACGCCGACCGTGACCTTTCTGCCCTACCGCACGTGCGCGGCCGCGCTCCTGCTCGACAGCGCCGCACGCTGGAGCGAGGGCGAGCCCCGCCAGCCGATCGAGTGGACGGTCGCGCGCGAGCTGGGCGGCCAGCAGTGGCGGATCATCCTCTCGGCCGGCCTCACGCCCGAGAACGTCGGCCGTGCCGTCGCCACCGCGCGCCCGTACGCCGTCGACGTCAACTCCGGCGTCGAGGCCGAGCCCGGGCGCAAGGATCCGGACAAGGTGTGGCGGTTCGTCGCCGAGGCGAAGGGGACCCGATGACCACGCTCCCCGACGCGCAGGGTCACTTCGGGCGCTTCGGTGGACGGTTCGTCCCCGAGACGCTCATGGCCCCGCTCCACGAGCTCGAGCGCGCCTACCGGGCGGCCGGGCGTGACCCGAAGTTCCAGCGGCGGCTTGCCGGGCTCCTCGCCGACTACGCTGGGCGGCCCACGCCCTTGTACTTCGCGCGGCGGCTCACCGAGCATTGCGGCGGCGCGCGGATCTACCTCAAGCGCGAGGACCTCTGTCACACGGGCGCTCACAAGATCAACAACGTGCTCGGCCAGGCGCTCCTGGCGAGGCGCATGAAGAAGCCCCGCGTGATCGCCGAGACCGGTGCGGGCCAGCACGGGGTCGCGACGGCGACGGCCGCGGCGCTCCTCGGGCTCGAGTGCGAGGTGTACATGGGCGCCGAGGACGTCGAGCGCCAGGCGCTCAACGTCTTTCGGATGCGGCTCCTTGGCGCGCGCGTCATCCCCGTCGAGGCGGGGAGCCGCACGCTGAAGGACGCGATCAACGAGGCGCTGCGGGACTGGGTCACGAACGTGCGGACGACGTACTATCTCCTCGGCTCGGCGCTCGGCCCGCACCCGTACCCCATGATGGTCCGCGACTTCCACGCGGTGATCGGCCGGGAGACGCGGCGCCAGGCTCGGACGACGCTCGGGCGGCTCCCGGATGTGCTCGTCGCGTGCGTCGGCGGCGGCTCGAACGCGATCGGGCTCTTCCACCCGTTCATCGGCGACCGGCGTGTCCGGATCATCGGCGTCGAGCCGGGCGGCGAGGGGATCGCGACGGGCCGTCACGGCGCCTCGATGACGGCGGGCACGGTCGGCGTCCTTCACGGCTGCATGAGCTACCTGCTCCAAGACGACGACGGGCAGATCGCCACCGCGCACTCGATCTCGGCAGGGCTCGACTACCCGGGCGTCGGGCCCGAGCACGCGTACTATCGCGACGCCGGCCGGTTCGAGTTCGTCTCGATCACGGACGAGGAGGCGCTCGAGGGGTTCCAGGCGCTGACCCGCCTGGAAGGCATCATGCCCGCGCTCGAAACGGCTCACGCCGTGGCCCACGCCATGCGCCTGGCGAAGACGCTCCCCGGGTCGAAGGCGATCGTCGTCGGGCTCTCGGGCCGCGGCGACAAGGACGTCCACGTCGTGGCGAAGGCGCTCGGGCGGGAGGTCAAGTGAGCCGGCTCGCGACGACCTTCGACGAGCTTCGCGCGCGTGGCGAGCGCGCCCTGGTGGCCTACTTCACCGCCGGCGATCCCTCGCTCGCGGAGACGCAGCGGCTCGTGCTGGAGGCGGCGGCGCGCGGCGCTGACGTCATCGAGCTCGGCGTGCCCTTCTCGGACCCCATCGCCGACGGCCCGGTCATCCAGCGCGCGGCGATGCGCGCCCGCGAGCGGGGGACGTCCGTGGCGCGGGTGCTCGAGACGGTCGCCACGCTGCGGGCGGAGACGCCCGTGCCGGTCGTGCTCCTCACGTACTACAACCCCGTCCTCGCCTTCGGCCTCAAGGCGTTCGCGCGGACGGCGGCCGACGCGGGCGCGGACGGCGTGATCGTCGCCGACCTGCCCCTCGAAGAGGCAGGTCCGTTCTCAGCTGAGGCCGAGGCGGCGGGGCTCGACCTCGTCCACCTCGTGGCGCCGACCTCCACGCCCGGGCGTGTGCGCCTCATAGCCCGCCGGAGCCGCGGCTTCATCTACGTGGTCTCACTGACAGGCGTCACGGGCGAGCGGCGGGAGCTGCCGCGCGACCTCGAGGCGCAGATCCGCACGCTCAGGCGTCTGACGACGAAGCCCGTCTGCGTCGGGTTCGGCATCGGCCACCCCGACCAGGTGGCGGCGGTGGGCCGGCTGGCGGACGGCGTGATCGTCGGCTCTGCCATCGTCCGCCTGATCGAGGAGCGCGCGGGCACCCCGACCCTGGTCAAGGATGTGGGCGAATTCATCGCCTCGCTGAAGGCACCGCTAAGGGTAAGGTTATGATCACTTGTTCGAACGCCGGCTTTGCCGGCGTAACCGAACGGGGGGAGGTTCGGAAGGGGGGCGGAGCCCCCCTCCGAAGGGAATGGGGGGCGCAGCCCCCCTTCGAAGGAGGATGGGGGGCGTAGCCCCCCTCCGAGGATTATGGCGTGGTTTCGACGCAAGACCGACGGGTCCGAGGGCCAGGCGAGCCGCGTCCACATCGCCGAGGGGCTGTGGATCAAGTGCGACTCCTGCAAGGAGATCGTGTACCGCGCCGAGGTGGAACGCGCGGGGCGCGTCTGCCCGAAGTGCCACTATCCCTTTCGTGTCTCCGCGCGCGAGCGCATCGCGCTCCTGGCCGATCCCAACACCTTCGAGGAGCGCGACACCAACCTCGAGTCCACGGATCCGCTCGGCTTCAGGGACACCAAGCGGTACCGTGACCGAGTCCGCGCCGCCATCGAGAAGACGAAGACCGACGAAGCGGTCGTCACCGGGGTGGCGCGTATCGGCGGCCTGCCCGTCGTGCTGTGCGTGTTCGAGTTCGGGTTCCTGGGCGGTAGCATGGGATCGGTCGTCGGCGAGAAGCTCACGCGCGCGATCGAGCTCGCCATCGACAAGCAGCTGCCGGTCGTCATCGTCTCCGCGTCAGGCGGCGCCCGCATGCAGGAGGGGATCCTCTCGCTCATGCAGATGGCCAAGACCGCCGCGGCGCTGGAGCGCCTGGCCGAGCGCCGGCTCCCGTACATCTCGGTCCTGACCGATCCGACGACGGGCGGCGTCACGGCGAGCTTCGCCATGCTCGGCGACGTCATCATCGCCGAGCCGCGCGCGCTGATCGGCTTCGCCGGACCGCGCGTGATCGCCGAGACGATCCGCCAGCCCCTGCCCGAAGGGTTCCAGCGCTCGGAGTTCCTGCTCGAGCACGGGCAGATCGACTTCATCGTCGACCGGTACCTGCTCAAGGAGACCCTGCGCCGCATCCTTGCGTTCTTCGCCGGCGAGCCGCCCCGGTCCGGTTAGTGTCAGCCTGGGACGTCATGGGAACGATCCCCGCACGCGGGGTCGCCGCCGACGGGCACGCGCGCCAGGGGTCGCGGGCAATCGAATCCTGGGGGTGGCTCGGAGGGGGCCGCCGAGGCCCCCTTCGATGAGCGGGTGACGTACGCCGAGGCGGTCGCCCGCCTGCTCGCCCTGCGTGGCGGCGAGCACGCGGGGATGCGCCCGGGGCTCGAGCGGATCGAAGGGCTGCTCGCGGCGCTGGGCCATCCCGAGCGCCGCTACCGGCTCGTCCAGGTCGGCGGCACGAACGGCAAGGGCTCGGTGGCTGCGATGCTGGCGGCGATCCTCAAGGCGGCCGGCCACCGCGTCGGTCTCTACACCTCGCCCCACCTCGTCTCGTTCCGCGAGCGCATCCGCGTGAACGGCGAGGCCATCTCCGAGGACGACGTGGTCGACGGTGTCGAGGCGCTCGGCACGCTGGTGGCGCGCCTGGACGCCACGATGTTCGAGACGGCGACCGCGCTCGCGCTCGATCACTTCGCGCGCGAGGCGGTGGACGTCGCGGTCCTGGAAGTCGGGCTCGGCGGCCGGCTCGACGCGACGACCGTCGGCGTCCCCGCCGTCACCGTCGTCACACGCATCGACCTCGACCACCAGGCGGTGCTCGGGACGACGCTCCGCGAGATCGCCGCCGAGAAAGCGGCGATCATCCGCGCGGGTGTCGCCGTCGCAGCGTCGCAGGCGCCCGAGGCGACCGCAGTGCTGGTCCGGCGCGCGACCGAGGTCGGCGTCCCGCTGCTGCTCTCGGGGCGCGATCTGTCCGTCACGGTCGAGCACCGTGGTCTCGACGGGCAGCTGATCGGTTGCGCCGCTCCCGGCTGGTCCATCGCCCACCTGCGGCTCGGCATGCTCGGGAGCTACCAGCCCGAGAACGCTCTGCTCGCCGTGGCCGCGGCCCGTCAGCTCGGCGTCGGCGATGCGGCGATCGGCGACGGGCTCGGGCGCGCGCGGTGGCCGGGGCGCTTCCAGGTCCTCGCGCGCGCCGGCGGATGGCTCGTGCTCGACGGCGCCCACAACCCCGGCGGCGCCCGCGCGCTCGCCGCCTCCCTGCGCGACTTTTTCGGCGACGCCCCCGTCACGTTCGTGGTGGGGATCCTCCGTGACAAGGACGCGCGCGCGATACTCGCCGAGCTGGCGCCGCTCGCGCGCCGTCTCATCCTGACCGCGTCGTCGAACCCACGCGCGGCGGATCCAGCGGCGCTGTGTGCGGTGCTCCCGGGGTCCCTCCCGCGCGCCGAGATCGTCTCGTCCCCGGTCGAGGCGCTCGCGATGGCGGCCCGTCCGCCGTCGGCCCCGATCATTTGCGTCGCCGGCTCGCTCTCCCTCGTCGGCGACGCCCTCAGGCACCTCGCCGGGAGCGATACGCCTTGCTCTGTCGAAAAGGGGGCTGATAGCGTAGAGTCCCTTTTCTGACGAGGACGTTCGGGCCACCCATGCGAAGGCTCCCCGCGACCGCATTCTTCCTGGCTGGCGCCCTTCTGGCCGGCCCCGTCGCCTCGGCCGCCCAGGCGCCCGGCCCGGTGACTGTGAGGACAGCCGGCGGTGTCACGGTCGTGGCGGACCGGATCGAGCAGGTCGCCCCCGACAACCTCGTCGTCGCGACCGGCAACGTGGAGCTCACGCGCGGGACGGCGCGCCTCTTGGCCGACCGCGTGGAGCTCAACCGCGAGACCGGCGACGCGGTCGCGCAAGGGCGCGTCATCTTTTACGACGGCGACGACCAGTTGACGGGCGACCGCGTCGAGTACAACGTCAACACCGGCACCGGCGTCGTCTACCGCGGCCGGATCCGCGTGGCGCCCTTCTACCGGATCGGGGGCGAGCGCCTGGAGCGCGTGGGGGAGAAGGTCTACCGCGTGCGCCGCGGGATCTTCACGACGTGCGAGGACGACGCGTCGCCCGCGTGGTCCTTCCGCTTCGGCTCGGGCACCGCGGGTCTCGACGACCTGGTCTACGGGACGAACGCCTCCTTCTGGGCCAAGGACGTCCCGCTGATCCCGTTTTTCCCGTTCTTCGCTGCGGCGATCCGGCGCGAGCGCCAGACCGGCTTCCTGCCGCCGGTGTTCGGAACGTCGAGCCGGCGCGGGTTCTTCACGGAGATCCCGTTTTTCTGGGCGATCTCGGACAACCAGGATGCCTCGCTCGGGTTCGACTATTTCGCGCGCCGCGGCGTCGGCGGCTCGGCGGACTACCGCTACATCCTGTCCGAGCGGCAGCGCGGCTCCGTCGGGGGCTTCTGGGTGCACGAGAGCATGCAGGACAACGACGACCGGGGCTGGGGACGGCTCCGGCACGGCTGGCAGATCGCGCCCGGGCTCCAGTTCCGCGCGGACCTCTCCGGCGTGTCCGACGACGGCGTGCTTCGGCTCTACGAGGACTCGCTCCAAGCGCGCGCGGCGCAGCGGGCCGAGTCGAACGTGTCTCTCACGCGGACTTTGCAGAACTGGAACTTCTTGGGCCGCGTCTCCGTCTACCAGGACCTCACGACACCGGAGCCGGTCGAGCTCCAGCGGCTGCCCGAAGTGTCGATCCAGGGCGTGCGGCAGCCGCTCCCGGGGCTCCCCGGCGTCCTCTACCAGGTCGACGCGAGCGCCACGCACTTCTTTCGCGAGCTCGGCTCGGACGGCACACGGGCCGACCTGCGGCCGCGGCTGTCGCGGCCGATCCCCCTCGCGGGCTACGCCACCGTGACGCCGTTCGCCGGCGGGCGCGTGACCGCCTACGACCGGACGGTCACGAGCACCGGCTTCAAGCAGGGCGTCTTCATCGAGCACACCGACGACCGGGAGCGCGTCCGCCAGCTCGCCGAGTTCGGCTCCGACCTGGAGAGCCGTGCCGCGCGCGTCTACCAGCTCCGCGGCGCGGGCGGCCTCGACGCGCTCCTGCACACCATCGAGCCGCGCGTGCACTACATCCGCGTGCTCGGCAAGAATTTCTACAGCCTGCCGATCTGGACCGAGCGCATCGACAACGTCCCCGAGGCGAGCTGGCTCGAGTACTCGATCACGAACCGGGTGCGCGGGCGGACGGTGAGCCCCGAGGGGACGGAGGCCGTGCGCCAGGAGCTTCTTCGCTTCACCGCGGCGCACGCGTACGACATCGAAGGCAAGCGCTGGGGCAACCTCGCGGGCGACCTCAGCATCCAGCCGACGAAGGTGCTTCGCTTCCGGGGCGATGTGAGTTACAACGTCGAGCATGGGATCTTCCAGGCGGGGACCACGGACGTGGAGGTGACGCTGCCTTTCGCGACGGCCAACGTCGGGACGCGCTTCGACCGCCGGGTGCCGTTCGTCCCGGACTGGGTCGAGATCCCGGGCACCTACAACCCGGGCCTGGCGATTCCCGAACGGGCCAGCGTGAACTTCCTCCAGGGAGGCGTCTCCTCGGAGGTCCGGCGGAACCTCATCCTTCGCGCCAGCACGAACTACGACGCGCGCACGGACACCTTCGTCGAGAGCCGCTTCGGCGTCGACCTCAAGTTCCAGTGCTGGGCGCTCGTGCTCGAATACATCAACCGGAGCCCCGAGTTTGGCGGCAAGACTGCCGACAACGAGTTCCGCTTCACGCTCAACCTGCTCGGCGTGGGCGGCGTGCTGTCGACGCGCCTCGGGGCGAGCGAGTCGGGGGCCCGCCTGAAATGATCCCGTTCGTCGACCTGAGCCGCCAGCACGCGGCGCTCCGCACGGAGCTCCTCGCCGCGATGGCGCGCGTGCTCGACTCCGGCCAGTTCGTCCTGGGCGGCGAGGGGCGGGCGCTCGAGGAGGAGCTCGCCGTCACGTGCGGCGTCCGCCACGCAGTCGGCGTCGCGTCGGGCACCGACGCGCTCCGTCTGGCGCTTACGGCCCTCGGCGTCGGGCCGGGCGACGAGGTCCTGACGCCCGCGTTCTCCTTCGTCGCCTCGGCCTCGACCATCGTGATGACGGGCGCCACGCCCGTCTTCGTCGACATCGATCCCGAGACCTACGCGCTCGACGTCGCCGCGGTCGCGCGCGCCGTCACGCCGCGGACGCGCGCGATCATCCCTGTGCACCTCTACGGCCACCCGGCGCCGATGGACGCGCTCGCGGCCCTCGCGCGGCGGCACGGGCTCGCCATCGTCGAGGACGCGGCGCAGTCCATCGGTGCGACGTGGGCGGGGAAACCAGTTGGGAACTGGGGAGACGCGGCGTGCGTCTCCTTCTATCCGACGAAGAACATCGGCGCGTGCGGCGACGGGGGGATGGTGCTCACCGGGCGCGACGACGTCGCGGAGCGCGTGCGCCGCCTCAGGCACCACGGCGAGCGCGGCCGCTACCGCCACGTGGAGCTCGGCTACACGAGCCGGCTCGACGAGCTCCAGGCGGCAGTCCTGCGCGTCAAGCTCAAGCGGCTTTCCGAGTGGACGGAGCGCCGGCGGCGGCTCGCGGCGCTGTACCGCGAGCGCCTCGCCGGCCTACCGCTCTCGCTCCCGGTGGAGCGGCGAGAGGCGCGGCACGTCTACCATCTCTTCACGGTCCGCCACGCGCAGCGCGACGCCTTCGCGAAAGCCCTCGCCGACCTCGGCGTGGGGACGGCGGTGCACTATCCGCTCGCCGTGCCGAACCAGCCCCTGTTCGGCGGGGACGAGCGCCGGTTCCCCGAGGCGTGGCGAGCCGCGCGCGAGGTGCTGTCCCTGCCGTGCTTCGCGGAGCTGACCGACGACGAAGTCGAGGGCGTGGCCGTGGCCGTGCGACAGGCGTGCGACCGCCTATGACAACCGCGGACGCGCTGAAGCGGCGACTCGCGGCGACACCCACCGTGGGGGTCATCGGGCTGGGGTACGTGGGCCTGCCACTGGCCGTGGCGTTCGCCGACTCCGGCGCGACGGTGATCGGCCTGGACGTGGATCCCACGCGCGTGGCCAGGGTCCGCGCGGGCGAGAGCTTCATCGAGGACGTGTCGACCGAGACGCTCGGTCGCCTGGTGGCAGCCGAGCGCCTCACCGCCACCGACGACATCGCCGCCTTCAAGGACGCGGATGCCATCGTCATCTGCGTCCCCACGCCTCTCGGCAAGTCGAAGGAGCCCGACATCTCGTACATCGTGAGCGCCGCCGACGCGGTCGCCGGGGTCATTCGCCGCGGACAGCTCGTCGTGCTCGAGTCGACGACCTACCCCGGCACGACCCAGGACATCCTCCTGCCGCGCTTCGAGGCCCGAGGGCTCAAGGCTGGCGAGGACTTCTTCCTCGCGTTCTCGCCCGAGCGCATCGACCCGGGGAACCGCCGCTACACCCTGCGGGAGATCCCCAAGGTGGTCGGCGGCCTCACGCCGGCGTGCCGGGAGCTGGCGACGGCGCTCTACGCGCGCGTCACCCGGCAGATCGTCCCGGTGTCCGCGCCGCAGACGGCCGAGATGGTCAAGCTCTTCGAGAACACGTTCCGCTCCGTCAACATCGCCCTGGTGAACGAGTTCGCGATCATGTGCCGCCGCCTCGGCATCTCCGTGTGGGAGGTGATCGACGCCGCCGCCACGAAGCCGTTCGGCTTCATGCCCTTCTACCCCGGGCCCGGGCTCGGGGGTCACTGTTTGCCAAGCGATCCCCACTACCTCTCGTGGAGGGTGCGCCTCGAGGGCTACGAGCCGCGCTTCATCGCGTTCGCCGACGAGATCAACCGGCAGATGCCGGCGTACGTCGTGCAGCTCGTCGCCGATGCGTTCAACGACCGTGGCCGCGCCGTCCGCGGTGCACGCGTCCTCGTCCTCGGCGTGGCCTACAAGCCGAACGTCGCCGACACGCGCGACTCGCCGGCGATCGAGATCATCCAGACGCTGCTCGCGAAGGGCGCCCGCGTCGCCTACCACGACCCACTCGTGCCGTCGCTCACGCTCGACCGCACGACGCTCGAGTCGATCGCCTGGCGCGACGCCGACCTGGCCGGGCGCGACCTCGTGCTGATCCTCACGGGGCACCGCGGGTACGACTGGGGGGCGATCGTGCGGGAGGCGCGCCTCGTGGTCGACACCCGCAACGCGACGGCGGACGTGCCGCCCGCCCCCCACGTCATCCGTCTGTAGATCATCGAAGGGGGTCTCGACGGCCCCCCTCCGAGCCACCCCCAGACTTTCTCTGGTCCATATCAAGCGATTTTTGTCTGCGGCTGCCGCAGTTGCTGCCGCGCCATCGTCGCGAGGTGGTACGGCTCGTCGTAGGATGCGTGGCGTTGCCACATGACGAAGATGATCTTCAGCCACTTCGCGCCCAACGCCCGGAGTGCCCGGCGATGAGAATGCCCCCGCCCCCGCTGCTGGTCGTAGTACGCCCGGGCCCACTCACACGACCGGAGCGAGAGGAACGCGACCTGATCGACCACGTACCGCAACGCCTTGTCGCAGGCGACGCGGAAGTGCACGACCCGCTGCTGCTTCCCGCTCCGCTTGGTCACCGGCACGGCTCCAGCCTGGGCCTGGAGATGCCGAAACGCCTCCCATCGCCCGGGGGCGTCGCCCAAGCGGGCCCAGAGCGTCGGGGCCGTGATGCCGTGGTCACCGATCGGCAGCGTCCGAATCCACTGCGCGGTCGACATACGGGCGAAAAAATCCTCGATCGCCTCCCGGTACTCCCCGACGGCCGCTACGACCGGCGTCAGCTGCGCCACGAGGCTTCGCAGCAACCGGGCCTTGGCTCGCACGACGTGGGCGGGCACGGGCAGCTGCGGTCGCTGGAGGACCTCCCAGAGCTCCCGGGTCCGGGTCGCGCTCAGGCGATGCGTGCGGGCCCACCGCTGCCACTGACGTTTGGTGAGCGCCGCCACGGCCGCCGGCGTCGGGTACGCCTGCAGGAACGCCTGCGCCAACCCCGTCGTCAACTCCGCCACCTCGAGGGCCCGGGGATAGTACGCCTTGAGGGTGATCGTGAGCTGGTTGACTAGGCGCGTCTGCTGCCGGACCTGCCGCTGGTAGTCCTCCGTGAGGAGTTTCAGCTCTTGGGCCGCCTCCGAGCTCGGCCGCAAGGGCTGGAGGTGGGCATGATCCGTGCGGAGGAAGTCGGCCAGCACCCGGGCGTCGAACGGATCATCCTTCGCTCCACTCTGCCGAAACCGATCCCGGGCCCGGTCCAGCGCCTTGGGGTTCACAGGATAGACCACGACGCCATGGTCGAGCAGGAAATCCACCACCCGGCCCTCGGGCCGCTCAATCGCCACCCACAGCTCGATCCCGTGCGCCCGCCACTCGTCCAGCTCTCGGCCCCACTCGCTCAACCCCTCCGCCGTGTGCGGCACCGTGCGCGCGGTGATCTTGGTCCCGCGCTCATCCACGACCCAGACCGCATGCGTCTGATCCGCCCAATCGACTCCGAGGTAGTAGCGCACTGGTCCGCCTCCTTCGGGCACCGCGCCCGCGGCCGCGGAGCGGGAACGGCAGGTTGCCCTTATACCGGCCCTCCGGGGGGCCACTTTCTCTTGAACCTTCAGTGCCGTTCTCTTGCCGACCGGGACACTCTGGGGGTGAGCCTCCGGGGGCTCCGATCGTTTTGGTCCTCTGGTCAGCAAGCCCTTGGCCGCCATGCTCGGCCGCCGCGGGTGACCGGTGGGGGGTGTCGGGGTGGAGCGGCGGCGCTCCCCCCGACGTTGACGTAGAATGACGTCGTGAGAAGCCGGGTCGCGATCCGCTCGTCGTCAGGGCGCCGTTCACGGTAGTTCTGACATGAGCGGCGCCGTCCGTGTGCGCTTCGCGCCGAGCCCGACGGGACACCTCCACGTCGGGGGCGCGCGCACCGCGCTGTTCAACTGGCTCTACGCGCGCCACCACCGCGGGACCTTCATCCTCCGGATCGAGGACACCGACCGTTCGCGCTCGACCGACGAGAACATCACCGCGATCCTCGAGGCCCTCGAGTGGCTCGGCCTCGACTGGGACGAGGGGCCGCCGACGCCGGGCTACCGCCAGACCGAGCGGCTTCCGATCTACCGTGACCACGCCGAGCGACTGCGCGCCACGGGCCGCGCCTACTACTGCGACTGCCCTCCCGAGCTCCTGGAGCGCGAGCGGCGGGCCGCCCAGGCGCGCAAGGAGACTTTCCGCTACTCGGGGCGGTGCCGCGACCGCGGCCTGGATACCGGGGCGCTCCGCCTCAGGATCCCGGACGCGGGCACGACGGTCGTGAACGACCTGATCCACGGCCCGGTCACGTTCGACCACGGTGGGCTCGACGACTGGATCCTCGTCCGCACGGACGGCACGCCCACGTACAACTTCTGCGTCGTCGTGGACGACGTCACGATGCGGATCACGCACGTGATTCGCGGCAACGACCACCTGCCGAACACGCCGAAGCAGATCCTCTGCTACGAGGCGCTCGGCTACCCGGTCCCCGAGATGGCGCACGTGTCGATGATCCTGGGGCCGGACCGGAGCCGGCTCTCCAAGCGCCACGGCGCGACCTCCGTCCAGGCGTTCCGCGACGCCGGCATTCCGGCCGACGCCATGGTCAACTACCTGGCCCGGCTCGGCTGGTCCCACGGGGACCAGGAGATCTTCACGCGGGAGGAGCTGATCGAGCTCTTCGACATCAAAGATGTCGCCTCCTCCGGCGCCGTCTTCGACCACGCGAAGCTCGAATGGCTCTCGCACCAGCACATCAAGCGGATGGACGCGTCGCGCCTCGCCGAGTTGGTCCTTCCGTTCTTCCCGGCCGTCGGGCTCGAGCCTCCTCGGGACCACGCCTACGTCGCGCGAGCCCTGGAGACGCTCAAGGAGCGAGGAAAGACGTTTCGCGAGCTGCTCCAGGTCGGTCGCTTCTACTTCGAGCGCCCCAGTGGCTACGCGCCCGAGGCCGCGAAGATGTACTTCACGGAGGCTGGCGCCGCCCGGCTCGCGGCGATCAGCCGGCGGCTCGAGACGCTGCCCAGCGTCACCCCCGAAGCGCTGGAGAGCCTGTACCGTGAGCTGGGCGAGGAGCTCGGGCTCAAGCTCGTCGATCTGGCCCAGCTCACGCGTCTGGCGCTGACCGGGGGCACGGCGTCGCCGCCGCTCTTCGAGGTCCTCGCCGTCCTCGGGCGCGAGGAGGCGCTCGCACGCCTGCGCGCGGCCCAGGCCTGGATCGCTACGACGGCGCGCCCGTGAGACTCCTGCTGGTACGGCACGGTGAATCGGAATGGAACCGGGTGAGGCGCTTCCAGGGCGCCAACGACGTCGGGCTCTCCGACGTCGGGCGCGCCCAGGCCGAGGCGCTGGGCTGCGCGGTCAAGCGCGGCTATCGGGTGGCCGTGGCCTACGTGAGCCCGATGCGCCGCGCGCTGGAGACGGCCGAGCTGGCGCTCGCGGGGACCACGATCCCGCGAGTACCGCTGCCGGACCTCCGCGAGCTCTCGCTCGGCGAGTGGGAGGGACGCACGGTGGACGAGGTCCGCGCCCTCGAGGGGGATCCGTATCACGCGTGGGTCCGCGCCCCGCTCGACTGCCCGCCGCCCGGCGGCGAAGCGCTGCCGGAGGTCTGCGCCCGGGTGCGGCGCGCCATCGACCGGATCGGCGCGCGCCATCGACACGACGACGACGTGCTGGTCGTCGCGCACGGCGGCGTGATCAGCGTTTATCTCTGCCACCTGCTGGGCGTCTCGTTCAACGCGCTCTGGCGGCTCCGCATCGACAACGGCTCGCTGACGATCGCGAAGCCTCCGCGCCTCGTGTGCGTCAACGACACCGCCCATCTTCCGCCGAGCCCGCGGTCCATGTGGTTCGATACCTCGGGGGTGGGGGACGCCCCTCGCTCAGAAAACCCCACTTCGCTCTGGGCGCCCCCCACCCCCGACGGGGATCTCGCATCGTGACGGTCCTGCTCGCGCTGTTCGGCGGGATGGCGCTCCTGCTCTACGGGATCCGCCTGAGCGGCGAGGCGCTCCAGCGGGCGCTCGGCGGGCGCCTGCGGAGCCTCTTGACCGGGCTGTCGCGCAACCGGATCCTCGCCGTCGTCTCGGGCGCGGCGATCACCGCGATCATCCAGTCGTCGGCGGCCACGACGCTCATGCTGATCGGCTTCGTCGCCGCGGGCCTCATGACTTTCCGCCAGACGCTCGGCGTGATCCTGGGCGCCGACATCGGCACGACGTTCACGGTGCAGCTGATCGCCTTCCGCGTCACCGACGCCGCGCCGCTGTTGATCGGCCTCGGCTTCACGACCACGTTCGTCGCGCGGCGCCGAGTCCTGAAGGACGTCGGGCAGGCCCTCCTCGGGCTCGGCCTCCTCTTCCTGGGGCTCAAGCTCATCCTCGACAACGCTGGGACGCTCAAGGCGAGCCCGCTCGCGGTGGACCTCCTCGACGCGGTCGCGAACAACCCTGTGGTCGGCGTCCTCGCCGGCGCGGTGTTCAGCGCGCTGGTCACGTCATCGGCCGCGACGCTCGGGCTCACGCTCGCCTTCGCCCACCAGGGGCTGCTGAGCCTTCTCGGCGCCGTGGCGGTCGTGCTCGGCGCGAACATCGGCACGTGCGTCACTGCGCTCACGGCGTCGATCGGCGCGAGCGCCGAGGCCAAGCGCGTGGCCGTCGCCCACATCGCCTTCAAGATCCTCGGCGTCGTGCTCGTGTTCCCGTTCATCGGCCCGTTCACCGACGTGGTGGCGCGCACGGCCGCCGACCCGGCGCGCCAGATCGCCAACGCGCACACGCTCTTCAACATCGGCATCAGCCTCGCGTTCCTGCCGTTCACGCCCTGGGCATCGCGCGCCGTCGAATCGCTCGTGCCGGACGCCCCGGAGGGCGACAGCCCGTTCCGCGCCCGCTACCTGGACGAGCGGGCGCTCGAAACGCCGGCCCTCGCGCTCGGCCAGGCGACCCGCGAGGCCCTCCGGATGGCCGACGTGGTGCAGGGGATGCTCCGCGACGTGCCGGTGGTCTTCGCGAGCGACTACCAGGAGCTCCTGGAGGACGTCTCGCGGCGTGACGACCAGGTCGACTTCCTCGAGCGGGAGATCAAGCTCTTCCTCACCCGGCTCGGCCGCGGGGCCATGGGCCCGGACTTCTCGCGCAAAGAGATCGCGCTGATCTCCTTCATCGGGAATCTCGAGAACATCGGCGACATCATCGACAAGAACCTGATGGAGCTCGCGCGGAAGAAGCTCTACCAGGGACGACGGTTCTCCGACGCGGGCTGGGTGGAGATCCAGGAGTTCCACGCGATCGTCGGGAAGAACCTCGAGCGGGCCATCGCCGCCTTCGCCGCGAACGACCGCGGACTGGCGCAGGAGATCCTCGACCAGCGCCCGATGATCCGGCAGCGCGAGCGCGACCTGCGCGAGTCGCACCTCGATCGGCTGCGGGCGGGCCTCGCCGAGTCCATCGAGACGTCGGAGATCCACCTCGACATCCTGACGAACCTGAAGCGCGTCAGCTCGCATGTCTCGGCGCTCGCGATCTCGATCCTTGAGGAGGTCTGAGATGAAGAAGATCGAGGCCATCATCAAGCCGTTCAAGCTGGACGACGTGAAAGAGGCCCTGACGGAGCTCGGCGTCGTCGGCATGACGGTGACCGAGGTGCGCGGGTTCGGCCGGCAGAAGGGCCACACCGAGCTCTACCGCGGCTCCGAGTACACGGTGGACTTCCTTCCCAAGGTGAAGATCGAAGTCGTCGTCGCGGACAGCATGGTGGACAAGATCGTCTCGACGATCGTCGGCGCCGCGAAGACGGGCTCCATCGGCGACGGCAAGGTGTTCGTGCTCCCGATCAACGAGTCGATCCGCATCCGGACCGGAGAGACGGGCGAGTCGGCCGTCTGAGCCCCACGCAGCGGGACTTCCGCCAGCTCGGGTTCGCCGACCCGGCCGCCGCCCTGGCGAACTTCGAGAGCCTCGCGCCGACGCCGCGGGACGCGGAGCTCCTGGCTCCGATCGCCCCGCGGCTCACCGCCGCGCTCGCCGCCGCGCCCGACCCCGACATGGCGCTCAACAACCTCGAGCGCTACGCGGCCGTGGTCAACCGATCCGTCCTCTACGCGACGCTCGCCCAGCACCCGGGCGCGCTGCCCCTGCTCGTCCGCGTCTTCGGCTCGAGTCAGTTCCTTGCCGACGCCCTCCGCCGCCGGCCGCAGGCCCTCGCCTGGCTCCTCGAGCCACGGACGATGCGGGTCTGGCTTCCCGAGGATCTCGCGGCCGATCTCGCCCAGGCGCTCGGCCCCTTCGAGACGCGCGAGGCGCGGATGAAGGGGCTGCGCCGCTTCAAGTACCGCCACCTCCTCCGCATCGGCGCCCGGGACCTCCTGGGCGACGCCGACCTCGACGTGACGACCGAGGAGCTGGCGCACCTCGCCGACGTGTGCCTCGCCGAGGCGCTCGCGTTTGCGGAGGCGGCGGCGCGCGTCGAGTACGGCGCGCCGCTCGGCGCGTCCGGGACTGAGACCGGCGTGGCCGTCATCGCGATGGGAAAGCTCGGTGGCGAGGAGCTGAATTACTCGTCTGACATCGACCTCATGTTCGCCTATGGGGCCGACGGCGAGACGGCCGGCGGACGGAGCGGGCGTGTCGAGAACGGCGAGTACTTCGCGCGTGTCTGCCGCGAGGTCGTGGCCTTCCTCGAGGGGGTCACCGACGAGGGCTACGCCTTCCGCGTGGACCTGCGCCTCCGGCCGGAGGGGCGAACGGGCCCCGTCGTCCTCTCGCTCCCGGGGTACCGCGCCTACTACCGGGACCGCGCCGAGCTCTGGGAGCGTCAGGCGCTCATCAAGGCGCGCGTCGCGGCCGGCGACCTCCGCGTGGGGGCGTGCTTCATGGCCGAGGCGCGCGAGGTCGTGTACCGGCCGGGCATCGACACGCGGATCGTCCCGGCGATCCGCGCGATGAAGGCGCAGATCGACCGGACGCTCGGGGCGAAGGGCGACGCGGCGACGAACGTCAAGCTCGGCCGTGGCGGGATCCGCGAGATCGAGTTCCTCGTCCAGGCGCTCCAGCTCCTCTATGGCGGCGACGACTCCTGGCTGCGCGAGCGCAACACGCTGAAGATGATCTTTCGGCTGTCCGAGCGCGGGTACCTGGCGCCCGACCTCGGCCGGATGCTGTCGGAGGCGTACGCGCACCTGCGCACCGTGGAGCACCGGCTGCAGATCCTCCACGAGTTCCAGACCCACACGCTGCCCTCGTCGCCGCTCGAGCTCGGCCGGCTCGCCCGACGCGTCGGCATCGCCGGGCCGCCAGCGCAGGCGGCGCGCGCGTTCCGGGCGCGCCACCGGCGGATCACCACCACCGTGCACCGCGCGTTTCGCGCCTTCTTCGCCGAGCGCGTCGGGTCCCCCGGCAAGCGCCTCCGATTGCCCAGCGTCATGGCGCTCGGCGCGACCGGCTTCGTCGACCCCGAGCGTGCGCGCCACAACCTCGCGCTCATCCTCGAGGGGCGTCCGCTCGTGCCGTACGCGGGCCGGCTCCGCGCGGCGCTCGAGCGCCTCTGCTCGATGCTCCTCGATGCGCTCTGGAAGAGCCCCAACCCCGACGAGGCGCTCCACCAGTTCGAGCGCTTCCTCTCGGCGGCGGGCCCGCGCGCCGGGCTCGTCGAGCTGCTCGCGGGGAGCCCCGAGCTCCTCACCGGGCTCGTCCGCGTGTGCGCGGGCGGCGATCTCCTGACGCAGCTCCTGATCGCCCAGCCCGAGCTCCTCGCCTTGCTCGCGGTGCCCGAGCGGCTCCTCCGACCCAAGGCAAAGCGGGCGCACCGCGCCGTCGTGGCCCAGGTCTTCGCCCCTCTACTCGGACCCGGCGAGCGGCGGGACCTGCTGCGCCGGCTCAAGCAGTCGGAGGAGCTCACGATCGTGTGGCGTTACCTCCTCGGGGTGACGACGATCGAGGGCTACTCGCGCGAGATGACGGCGCTCGCCGAGGCCGTGCTGGCGGCGGGTTGGCTCCTGACGCTCGAGCCGCTCGTCGCGCGCTACGGTGTCCCGCGCGACGCGCACGGGCGGTTCATCCCAGCGGTCGTCGTGGGGCTCGGCAAGCTCGGCGGCCGCGAGCTCTGCACGGGCTCGGACCTCGATCTCTTCGTGACGACGGGGGACGAGGGACGAACGGACGGTGGCGATCCGATCGATGCCTCGTGGTTCTACAGCCTCGCCGTCGAGCGCCTGGCCGGCACGCTCGGTGACATCACGGCCGCCGGCGTCGCGTTCCCGGTGGACCTCCGGCTCCGGCCCGGCAGCAAGGGAAGCGGCTTCGCCTCGAGCGTCGCCGCCCTCGAACGCTACTATGAGGAGTACGGCGACCTCTGGGAGCGGCAGTCGCTCACGCGCGCGCGGCTCCTCACGGGGGACCGTCGGCTCGCGCGTCGCGTGCGCGCCGCGCTGCGCGAGATCGTGTACGGGACGGCATTGCCGCGCGCGCAGCTGAAGGAGATCGCCGAGGTGCGCACGCGCATGGAGGTCGAGCTGGGCAAGGAAACGCGCGGACGCTGGCACGTCAAGTACGGGCGGGGCGGGCTCGTCGACGTCGAGTTCCTGACGCAGGCGCTTCAGCTCGTCCACGGCAGGCACCACGTCGAGGCGCGCACCCCGGCCACGGTGCAGGCACTCCGCGGGCTCGCGCGCGCGGGCGCGCTCACGCCGGAGACGGCAGCGCAGCTCGCCGACCACTACCGCTTCCTCCGCCGCGTGTCCGCGGCCCTGCGCCTGCTGGGCGCGCGGCCGAGCGACACGCTCGAGCTGGCCGGCCCCATGCCCGCGCGCGTCGCGAAGGCACTCGGCTTCCCGTCGCGCCAGGCGTTCCTCGACGCCTACGGCGCGCGGACCGACGTGGTCCGGGCCGCGTACCTCGAGGCCATGACGTGATGGGCGGATGCGCTTGAGCGAACACGGGAGCGTGCTCGGCATCGACGTGGGCTACAGCGCGCGCCGCAAGACCACAGGGTTCTGTGCGCTGTCGTGGGACGCACGCACGGTACGCTGGCGGTGTGAGAATGCGGGCGTCGACGAGCGCAACCGTCACGACACGCTTCGACGCGTGTTGCCCGCGGCGCAGCGCCAGCTCCTCGCCGTGGCGATCGACGGGCCGCTGCTCCCCCGGCTCCACTCGACGCCACGCTATCGGTGCGCCGAGAGCCTGCTGAGTCGCGGAGCGTTCGGCAAGCGCGGGAAGCCTGGCCCGACGAACGGGGGAAGCGGCCGGGATCTGCACGCCCACGCGACACGACTCGCCCACTTCGTCTTGCAGGAATGTGGCGTTGAAGCGGCGGCGCATGTTCCCGCGATCCACGCGCGGGCGATCGTCGAGGCGTTCCCGAATCTCTTCCTGGGCGTCCTGTGCGATGAGGCGGACTATCCCGCCGAGCCCCACCGGCAACGCAAGTGGACCGACACGCTTTACAATTGGCCTCCGGGCGACCCCGTGATCCCACGAAAGCTTCGGAGCCTTCTGGAATCGCTCTTGCCGCGGCGGGCGATCGAGGGCGAGCTCCACCTCGACGACCACGAGGAGATCGCGAGCTTCGTGTGTGCGCTGACCGCGCTCTCGGTCGCGGCGAATCGGTTCGTCGCGGTGGGGTGCGCCCGCGACGGTTGTATCGCGCTCTCCCTCCGCGACCTGTGGGGGCGCGGGACGCCGTCCTCCGTGCCGTGGGCGGAGCGCGAGCTGCGGGCCAATCTGCCGCGCGTCGCCGCCGACTTTCCGCACTGTGAGCCCGCGGTGTACGAGGACGGCGGCCGGTGGAGCCTGGCGTGAAGACGCTCTACGTCGTCGACGGTCACTCGCAGCTCTTCCGCGCCTACCACGCGGTCGGCTACCTCTCGACGTCCAAGGGGATCCCGACGCAGGCGGTGCTGATCCTGAGCACGATGCTCTGGAAGCTGATCCGCGAGGAGCAGCCCGACTACCTGGCGGTCGCCTGGGACCCCCCGGGGCCGACCTTCAGGGACGCGCTCTCCGCCGAATACAAGGCGACCCGCGCGGCGATGCCCGACGACCTCGTCCGCCAGCTCCCGTACGTCCGGCGCCTCTTCGAGGCGCTCCGGATCCCGGTGATCGAGGTCGCGGGCTTCGAGGCCGACGACGTCTTGGCCACGCTCGTCGAGCGCGCTCTCGCGCTGCCCGACCTCGAGATCGTGGTGGTCACCGGTGACAAGGACCTGCTCCAGCTCGTCGGCCCGCGCGTGCGCGTCCTCTCCGTCTCCGGCCGCACCGGCGAGCCCGTCCTCTACGACGAGGCGAAGGTGCGCGAGCGGTGGGGCGTCGAGCCCGGGCAGATCGCCGACGTGCTGGCGCTCATGGGTGACACGATCGACAACATCAAAGGGGTTCACGGCGTGGGCGAAAAGACGGCCGTGAAGCTCGTCGGCCAGTTCGGCTCGGTCGCGCGGCTCTACGAGCACCTCCCGCTGGTGAGCGGCAAGCTCCGCGAGACGCTCGCGGCCGGTCGCAAGGACGCGTTCCTCTCCCGCGAGCTGGCGACGCTCAACCGGGACGTGCCCCTCGGATTCGACCTCGAGACCTTCCGCCGTGTCGAGCCCGACTGGACGCGGCTCCGGGCTCTCTGGATGGAGCTCGAGTTCACGCGGCTCCTCAAGGACCTCCCGGCGCCCGTCGCCCTCGTGAGCGGAGCGCCGGGCACCGTCCTCTCGGATCGCGCCGCCGTCGTCGCGTGGGTTGCGTCCGTCCCCGCCGGCGAGCCGCTCGCTCTCGACTGGGCGGGCGAGGCTCGGCCCCCGGACCCGAGCCTCGCGGGTGTCGCCATCTTCCATCCGGCCGCCGGCGCCGCGCGGCTCGCGGCGTCCGACGCCGTCGCGCTCGGCGGCCGCGAAGTCCTGATTCACGACGCAAAGCCGGTGCTCGAGGCGTGGCTGGGGGAGGCCGCGACGTTGCCGCCGATCCAGGACAGCGCCGTGGCCGCGTATCTCCTGAATTGCGCGCGCGAACTCTCGCCTAGAGGATCTCTGCCTCGAGGCGTTCGGCGAGTGCCCGCCCCCGCTACCGGCGTCGTCGATCGGGGAGGGGGAAGGCTCCCTTGCTCGGAACGACACTCGCCGGGAGCCTCCCCCCTCCCCGATCACGGGCGACCAGCTCGGACGCATCCTCGCGGAACGCGCGAGGTGGGTGCATCGCTACTCGGCGCACGTGGCGGCGGAGCTTCGGGACAAGGAACTCTGGAGGATCTACGAGGAGATCGAGCGCCCGCTCGTGCCGGTGCTCGCGCGCATGGAGCGCCACGGCATCCGCGTCGATCCCGAGCGCCTCGGGGCGTTCGCGAAGGAGCTCGAGCGGAGCCTCGACAACCTCACGCGGGAGATCTGGCAGCTCGCCGGCGAGGAGTTCACGATCGCGTCGCCGAAGCAGCTCGCCCACATCCTCTTCGAGAAGCTCGGGCTGCCCGCGCTCCGCCGCACGAAGACAGGCTACTCGACCGACGCCGACGTCCTGACCGAGCTCGCGCTCGGCCACCCGCTGCCCGCGAAGGTCCTCGAGCACCGGATGCTGGCCAAGCTCAAGGGGACCTACGCCGATACGCTGCCGGCGCTCGTCAACCCGCGCACCGGCCGCATCCACACGACGTTCAACCAGCTCGTGGCGACGACCGGGCGGCTCTCCTCGCAGGACCCGAACCTCATGAACATCCCGATCCGGACCGAGCTGGGCCGGCGGATCCGCGCCGCGTTCATCCCGGCGCAGGGCTGGCGGTTCGTCGCCGCCGACTACTCCCAGATCGAGCTCCGCATCCTCGCCCATCTCTCGGGCGATCCGGCGATCATCGAGGCGTTCCGGCGTGGTGAGGACATCCACCGGCGCACGGCCTCGGAGGTGTTCCGGGTCGCGCCCGCGGAGGTGACGCCGCTCCAGCGGACGATCGCCAAGAGCGCCAACTTCGCGATCCTCTACGGCGTCTCGGCCTTCGGGCTCTCGCAGGCGACGAAGATCGACCAGAAGGAGGCGCAGCGCTACATCACCGACTACTTCGCGACCCACCCGCGGGTGCGCGCGTTCATCGACGCGACGCTCGCGTTCGGCCGCGAGCACGGCTACGTGACCACGCTGCTCGGCCGCCGCCGCTACCTGCCCGACCTCAGGAGCGCGAACCCTGTGGCGCGCAACGCGGCCGAGCGCATGGCCATGAACGCACCGGTCCAGGGAACCGCCAGCGACATGATCAAGATCGCGATGGTGCGCACGCAGGAGGCCCTCGACGCGCGCGGGCTCCGCGCGCGGATGCTGCTGCAGGTCCACGACGAGCTCCTCTTCGAGGCGCCGCCCGAGGAGATCGCCGCGGTCGAGGCGCTCGCGCGGGAGATCATGGAGGCGGCGCTGCCGCTCCAGGTCCCGGTCGTCGTCGACGTGAAGGCGGGCCCGGACTGGGCGGAGGTATGACCCGGAAGTTTCTGCTCGTGGGACTGACCGGGGGCGTCGCGACCGGCAAATCCACCGTTGCCGAGGTCTTCCGTCGTCTCGGGTGCGTGATCATCGACGCCGACGTGCTCGCGCGCGAGGTGGTCGCGCCCGGCGAGCCCGCCCACGACGACATCGTCGCCGAGTTCGGGAGGGGGATCCTCCAGCGCGACGGGACGCTCGACCGGCCGAAGCTCGGCGCGATCGTCTTCGCCGTTCCCGAGAAGCGCAAGCGCCTCGAGGCGATCACCCACCCGCGGATCCGCGAGCGGCTCGCCAGGCGGCTCGAGGAGCTCGCCGCCCGCGGTTTCGCCGGCATCGTCGTCTTCGACGCGCCCTTGATCATCGAGAGCGGGAACGCCACGACCATGGACCGTCTCGTCGTGGTCGTCACCGACGAGGCGACGCAGGCCCGGCGCCTCACGGCGCGCGACGGGCTCGGCGCCGCGGAGGCCGAGCGGCGGATCGCGAGCCAGCTGCCGGTCGCGGAGAAGGCGAAGGTCGCGGACTACGTCATCGACAACTCGGGCGACCGCGAGGCGACGATCCCCGAGGTGCGCCGGGTCCACCAGGCGCTCCTCGCCGACCTCAAGGCGCGGGGGCGTGCGAGCGACTAAGCGGCGGGCGCTCGGCCAGCACTTCCTCCGCGACGCCGGGGTCGCCTGCGCGATCGTCGATCTCCTGGCGCCCACGACCCACGACCTCGTCCTCGAGATCGGCCCCGGCGCGGGCGCCCTCACCGGGGAGCTCGCCCGCCGCGCCGGACGCGTCGTCGCCCTCGAGATCGATCGCGGGCTCGTCGAGGGGCTGCGCGCCCGCGTCCCGTCGGTCGAGGTCATCGAGGCCGACGCGCGTGTGTGGGACTACGGCGCGCTCGCGCGCCCCCGGGACGGGCGCGTGCTCGTCGTCGGCAACCTGCCGTACAGCGTGGGGAAGCCGATCCTGGCCGCGCTGATCGCCGCCCGCACGGCGATCGACGAGATGGCGCTCATGCTCCAGCGTGAGGTCGCCGAGCGCGTGGCGGCGGCGCCGGGCGGCAAGACGTACGGGAGCCTGTCGATTCTGAGCCAGCTCTACTGCGACGCGCGCGTCGCGCTCCGTGTCCCGCCCAGCGCGTTCCGCCCGCCGCCCCAGGTGGAGTCGGCGGTCCTTCATCTGCGCGTCCGCCCCGCGCCGTGCGTGCCGCTGGCGGACGAGCGACGCTTCCACGCCGTCGTCCGCTCGGCGTTCGCGCAGCGGCGCAAGACGCTCGCGAACGCGCTGGCCGCGGGCCTCGGCCTCCCGCTCGAGGTCGTGAGAGCGACGGCCAGAACGGCGGGTGTGGACCCGGGCCGGCGGGCGGAGACCCTCACAATTCTTGAGTTCGCCGAGCTCGCTCGCCGGCTATGATTGGGCCGATGCCGAAGCGTTCCGTCGTCGCCGCGGCGCTGCTCGCGGCGAGCCTGAGCTCGCTCGCCGCGGCGGCGCGCCTCTATCTCTGGCCGGGCGCGCAGGTACCGCTCCTGCTCCCGGCGCCCGCCGCGCCGCCTGCGACCGAGCCCAATCTCGCGTACCCGGTCACGACCCGAAGCGTCGAGGTCAGGCCCGGCGACACCCTGGTGCAGGCACTCGGGCGCGCGGGCGTGGGCGCGCGCGCGGCCGCCGAGCTCTCGACGCTTTTCACCCGGAACGGCGTGGAGCTCAAGAAGCTCCGGCCCGGCAACGCGCTCGAGGTCTCCTGGACCCATCGCGGCGAGCCGATCGAGGTCCGCTACGCGCCGAGCGCCTGGGTGCGCTTCTCGGCCGTCCGCTGGGGCCGGAGCTGGGCGATCACGCGTGCGGAGACGCGGCCCGACGTGCGCGTCGAGGCGGTGCGGGGCGAGGTGCGGCGCTCGCTCTTCGAGGCGATCGACGCGCTGGGCGAGTCCCCGCAGCTCGTCGTGGCGATGGTCGAGATCTTCGAGTCCGACTTCGACTTCACGGCCGACACGCGGGTCGGCGACCGCTTCCGACTGCTGGTCGAGAAGCGGTACGCGGGCGAGGGCTTCGTGAACTACGGACGCATCCTCGTCGCCCAGTACGTGAGCGCCGGTCGCGTGCTCTCCGGCGTCGGCTGGGTACCGGAGCGCCCGGGGCGTGATGCGTTCTACGACCTCGACGGGCGCTCGCTCAAGAAGAGCTTCCTCAAGTCGCCACTCGAGTTCACGCGCATCACGTCCGGCTTCACCTACGCGCGCCCGCACCCGATCCTGGGCGGCGTCCGGCCTCACCTCGCCATCGACTACGCGGCGCCGGTCGGCACGCCGGTGCGCGCCGTGGCCGACGGCGTCGTCACGGCGGCGGGCTGGGACGGCGGCAACGGCGTCTCGGTGACGATCCGCCACCGCTCGGGCTACGCCACGATGTACAACCACCTCTCGAAGATCGACGCGGGCGTGCGGCGTGGCGTGAGAGTCCGCCAGCGCCAGGTCATCGGCTACGTCGGCGCGACCGGGCTCGCCACCGGGCCGCACCTGGACTACCGGGTGTCGAAGCACGGACAGTTCGTGAACCCCCTGAGCGAGAGGTTCATCCCGGGCGAGCCGATCGGCGCCGCCCAGCGCGGGCGGTTCCTCGAGCGAGCCCACACGATGATCCGCCAGCTCGAGGCGCAGGCACCCTTTTAGGGCTGCGCCCCCGCCAGGTCCAGCGCGAACCTCAGCGCGCGCTCGACCGCTGCGAGCTTCCCTGGGGGAAGGGGACCGATGGGCTCGGTCAGCGTGTGCTTGGGGATCGTCGTGATCGTGTCGAGGTTGACGACGCAGGCTTTCGGCAAGCCCTCCTCGGGCCCCAGAGGGACCTCGGTGGGTATTCGCCGGACGCGCGTCGTGATCGGCGCCACGATCACGAGCTGGCGAACGGCATACGCCTCGTTACGCGAGAGAAGAACGACCGGGCGGCGACCCGCGGGCGGAGGCAGATCGGCCCACCAGACTTCGCCCCGACGCATCACCAGTCGTCGCTGGAGAGGAGTCGCACGGCAGCGGCCTCGGCCGCCTTCACCTCACGGCGGCTCTCGGGCCGGCGGCGATAGCCCGCCTCGTACTCGCGCACGCGCGCGCTCTGCGCCTGCGCGTGGAGCCAGTGCCGGAGCGCATCCTGGACGACGGCGCTCCGGCTCCGTCGGCGTATCTTCCGTATCTTCTCGATCGTCTGATAGAGGTCGTCCGGAATACTGACCGCGACCTTTGTCGCGCCTCTTCCCATCGCGTCCTCCTGCGAGACACCTCTGGTATGCTCAGAGTATGACCTTGGTCATACCAAAAAGCCAGCCCGGGACCAAGCGCGCGGCGGCCCGCCGGCGACTCCAGGAAAGTTCGAAACGGCGCAGGGTGGGTGGTACGATGAAGCCGCCGTAACGAAAGGAGTTTTCGTGGAGCCCTCGGTTCGCCTTATTCCCCTCGGCGGACTCGGCGAGATCGGCCTCAACATGATGCTCATCGAGTCCGGCGACGATCTGATCGCCATCGATTGCGGCCTCATGTTCCCTGACGCCGACGAGATGCCTGGCATCGACTACGTGATCCCGGACTTCGCCTACGCGCTCGCCAAGCGCGACGGCTTTCGCGCGGTCTTCCTGACCCATGGCCACGAGGACCACATCGGCGCGCTGCCGTATCTCCTCCGTGAGGCGCGCGTCCCCGTCTTCGGCACGCCGCTGACGCAGGCACTCGTCGCCGAGCGCCTGCGCGAGCACGGGCTCCACGAGGGCGCCGACCTCCGGACGATGCGACCGCGCGACCGTCACACGATCGGCCCGTTCACCGTCGAGGCGATCCGCGTGACGCACTCGATCGCGGACGGGATCGGCCTCGGGATCGAAACGCCGGTCGGCACGATCGTGCACACGGGCGACTTCAAGCTCGATCCGAGCCCCCTCGACGGCGAGTCACCCGACTACCGGCGGTTCGCCGAGCTCGGCGCCGAGGGCGTGCTCGTGCTCTGCTCGGACTCCACCAACGTCGGCCGGCCGGGCCACACGCGCTCGGAGGTGGAGGTCGGGCGCGCGCTCACGGAGCGGTTCGAGCGCGCGACGGGGCGCATCATCGTCGCGACCTTCGCGTCGCACATCCACCGCCTCCAGCAGATCCTGACGCTCGGGGCGCGGCACGGGCGACGGGTCGCCCTCCTCGGTATGAGCATGCAGAAGAACGTCGCGATCGCCGCCGAGCTCCGCTACCTGCAAGTCCCGGACGACCTCCTCGTGCCTATCGAGGAGCTCTCGGCGCTCCCGCCCGCGCGCCAGGTGATCCTCTCGACGGGGAGCCAGGGCGAGCCCAACTCGGCGCTCGCGCTCATGGCCGCGGGCGAGCACAAGGCCGTGCAGGTGCAGCCGGGCGACCTCGTCATCATCTCGGCGCGCGTGATCCCGGGTAACGAGCGGACGGTCGGCCGCGCGGTCAACGCCCTCTACCGCTTGGGTGCCGAGGTCCTCTACGAGGACAACGCGTTCGTCCACGTCTCCGGCCACGCGAGCCAGGAGGATCTGAAGCTGATGCTGAATCTGACGCGTCCTCGATATTTCATTCCGGTGCACGGCGAGTACCGACACCTTCTCAGCCACGCGCGACTCGCCGAGTCGGTCGGCCTCGAGCCCGACCGGATCTTCCTGATCGAAGACGGCACCGGCGTGGAGGTGACGAAGACGGCGGCGCACGTCGTGGGCCGCTTCCCGGCGGGCCGTGTCCTCGTGGACGGCAAGTCCGTCGGCGAGGTCGGCGCCGTCGTGCTGCGCGACCGCCAGCTCCTGGCCGAGGACGGCCTGATCGCGGTGTCGATCGCCATGAACCGCTCGGGCGCCGTCGTCGCCGGGCCCGAGATCGCTTCGCGCGGCTTCGTCTACGTCAAGGAGAACGAGGCGCTGCTGGACGAGCTGAAGGCGGTGGTCCTCGCGGCGGTCGCCGAGGGCGACGCCGAGGCCGCGTTCGACCGCGCGGTCGTCGGGGCCCGCGTGCGCGCGGCGGTGCGGCACTTCGTCCACCAGCGGTTTCGCCGCAGGCCCGTGGTGCTCCCGATCATCCTGGAGGTCTGATGGCCACGCTCCTCTCGACCGAAGACAAGCCCCGGCGGGACCGCAGGCGAGGCGGCGACCGCTGGCGGAGCGAGGTGAAGGGGATCCTCGCGCTGGCGGTCGCCGGGTTCGGCCTGGTCGCGCTCGCGGCGTTCGATCCCGCGCAGCCGCCCACCGCGCAGCACAGCCCGATGGGTCCCGTCGGCGTGTGGCTCGCCTGGGCCGCCGTCAAGTCGTTCGGGTACGGGGGCTTTCTCTTCCCGCTGCTCCTGGGCGCGTGGGGAGCGTCGGCGTTCGTACGGCCGCTCGTGACGCGCGGCTGGGCGCCGCTCGCCGGGCTCGCGCTGCTCCTCGTGAGCGCGACGGGGCTCATCACGCAGGCGTCGCACACGCTGTCCCGCGGCGGCGCAGAGCGCCAGGCGATGGTCGGCGGCTTCGTGGGCTGGGCCGTCACCACCACGCTCCGCGCGGGCGTCGGCGCCATCGGCGCGTGGCTCGTCCTCATCGCCGCGCTGGCGATCGGCGTGCTCGTCCTCACGCGCATGTCCTACGCCGCGCTCGCGCGCGTCACCACGGTGCGGCTCGCGCGGGTCCGGGGCGCGCGCATGCCCGCGCCCGTCGCGGCGCCGGCGAAACTGGCGCTGGAGCCCGCGAACGCCGGCGGCGCCGAGACGGGGCCCGAGATCGTGGCGCCGCCCGTCGTCGTCGAGCCCAGGTACCCGCGCGGGCGTCTGGCCGAGCAGGGCCTCGCGTGGCAGGAGACCTTCGACTTCGGCAGGAGCGGCGCCGAGTCGTTCCAGCTCCCCCCGGTCGGGCTCCTCAAGGCGCCGCCCGCCACCGAGCTCAAGCGCACGCGCGAGGAGCTCCAGGAGAATGCCGAGACGATCCGCAGGAAGCTCCAGGACTTCGAGGTCGAGGGGCGCATCGTCCAGGTGAGCCCCGGGCCGGTCATCACGTCGTACGAGTTCGAGCCCGCGCCGGGCATCAAGGTGAGCCAGGTCGTCAACCTCGCGGATGACCTCGCGCTCGCCCTCAAGTCAGCCTCCGTGCGCATCGTCGGACCGATCCCGGGGAGGGGCACGGTCGCCATCGAGGTCCCGAACGCGGAGGCCGCCACCGTCCATCTTCGCGAGATCTTCGTCTCCGCGGCGTTCGCCGAATCGAGGGCACGGCTGCCGCTGGCGCTCGGCAAGGACGTGACCGGCCTGCCCGTCGTCGCCGACCTCACGGCGATGCCGCACCTGCTCGTGGCCGGCGTCACGGGCAGCGGCAAGTCGGTCGGGCTCAACGCGATGATTTGCTCGATCCTCTACAAGGCAACGCCGGCCGACGTGCGCTTTCTCCTGATCGACCCCAAGCGGCTCGAGCTCTCGGTCTACGAGGGCATCCCGCACCTCCTGGCGCCGGTCGTGACCGACGCGAAGGAGGCAGCGGCGCGTCTGCGCTGGATCGTCGGCAAGATGGACGAGCGCTACAAGCTGCTCCAGGCCCGGCAGGTTCGCTCGATCGAGGGCTACAACAAGGCCGTCTCCGCCGAGGAGCGGCTGCCCTACTGGGTCGTCGTCGTGGACGAGCTCGCCGACCTCATGATGGCCTCGGCGGGCGAGGTGCAGACGTCGCTGGTGAGGCTCGCGCAGATCGCGCGCGCCGTCGGCATCCACCTGATCATCGCGACCCAGCGGCCCTCCGTGGACGTGGTCACGGGACTCATCAAGGCGAACTTCCCGACGCGAGTGGCGTTTCAGGTTGCGTCGAAGGTGGATTCGCGAACCGTCCTGGACGGTAACGGCGCCGAGCAGCTGCTCGGACGCGGCGATATGATCTTCGTCCCGCCGGCGGCGAACAAGCACATGCGCGTGCACGGCGCGTGGGTCGCCGACGAGGAAGTCCGGGCGATCTGCGACTTTCTCAGGAAGCAAGGCACCGCGGTGTACGAGGAGGTCGTGCTCCCCGCCGAGGGGGAGACGGCGGAGGCGGAGTCCGCCGAGCGCGACGACCTCTACTGGGACGCCGTGCACCTCGTCATCGGCCAGCGCCAGGCGTCGATCTCGTTCCTGCAGCGCCGCATGCGCCTGGGCTACCCGAAGGCCGCGCGTTTCGTCGACATGATGGAGCAGGACCGGATCATCGGCCCGGGCGACGGCGCCAAGCCGCGCGAGGTGCTGGTCGGCCCCGAGTACCTCGCCAAGCGCGGAAGATAGCTCAGTCGGGACAGTGCCGTCCACGATTCGCAATCTACGGGTTCCAGTCGCCTCATCGGCATGATGGAGCAGGACCGTATTGATCACACAGGCGGCCCGGGCGACGGCGCCAAGCCGCGCGAGGTGCTGGTCGGCCCCGAGTACCTCGCCAAGCGCGGGAAGTGACCCGCGCGCGCCCGCGCCGCCTCTTTCGGGCCCTCGTCGTCCTCGCGGCCCTCGCCGCCCGGCCCGCCGTCGCGCAAGAGGAGAAGGACGTGCTCCGCCCGTGCACGACGGCCGAGCTCGTCGGGACCTGGGAGGTCATCCGCTTCGGCACCGCACCCTCGGCGCGCGTGGACCGGAGCGATCCCTACTTCTACCCGCACCAGCGCTACGTTTTCTCCGCGGACGCCACGATGCACCACCTCACCTCGAAGACGCCCATGACACCCGCGGCGCACCGTGCCCTGCTCTCCAAGGCCACGCCGAGCACATGGGCGGTGGACGGCAAGGGGCGCCTTCTCATGCAGCGGGAGGGCGAGGCCCGCCTGGAGACGGCGGCGTGCGAGGTTCTCACGAAGGAGGTGATCGATCCGAAGAGCGGCGTGGCGTCGCCGCCCGGCGACGTCCTGCTCACGCGCTCCGACCGCGCCCACAAACCCGTGATGCGCCGCCAGCTGCGCCGGCTCGACGGGCTCGGCGAGTGACGCCCTAGGGGCGGGCCGCCGCGTCTGTCTTCGGGCGTGTCGGCGGAGCGGGCGCGAGCCCCGTCGGCTGCCACAGCATCTCCCGGGCGAGGCGCGGGAGCCCGATTTGCTGGTGCGTGCTCCACAGGGTCGCGTGAGCTGCGGTGAGCGTCTTCCGCAGGGATTCGTCGTCGGGCGCGGCCTCGATGCCGCGGTTGAGACAGGCGATCGCCCGGTAGATCAGCCTGCGGCGCCGCTCGGATGTCGGGTCCGAGTCCTGGAGCGCCCGGTCGAGAAGCGTCTGTCCGAGGCGGAGCGCGAGCGCAGCGCGGTCTGGGGGCGGCGAAGGAGCACGGTCTTCGGGGGCCGAGAGAACGCGCGTGCTCGGACGCCCGCGGCGGACCGGTGGCCGGATGCGCTTCAGGGTTCCGATGAGGAGGAGGCCCGAGGCGGTCAGCGCTGCGAGGAAGAAGATGACTTCTTCCGCCAACAGCCATTCCATTGCGCCATTTCAACTGGCACGCGGCTCCAACGCCAAGAAAATTCGGCGCTAGGCGCGGATCCGCAACCGGTACGTGAGCTTCGTCGCGCCCTCCTTCGGCACGAGGGTCTTGTACTGGAGGGTGTGGGCCTCGACCTTCTCGTAGGGATGGCTCGAGGCGAGCACCTGCCAGTCGCCGGGCACCGGCTCGACGACCGTCACGGTCTGGTCCTCCGGTTTGTGGTTGCGGAGCTCGATCTCCCACTCGACCTCCCAAAGGCCCGGCCCGAGCTTCTTGTAGTCCTTCTGCACGCGGCTCCCGACCACATCGAATGCGTCGCCCATCTTGATCTTCACGCGCTCGTCCTTCGCCGTGTGGTCGATCCAGTCCTCGCCGATGAACTGCTGACTCCCGGAGCGGTCGGCCTTGTAGACGCGGACCTTGCCCTTCGGCAGTGGCACGCCGAGCCGGTTCTCCTTGCTGTTCCTGATCTCGAGATAGACGGCGACTTTCTGGTTGGAGATGGGCATGCCGTAGGCGTTCCGGTAGTAGTCCTGAGCGCCGTAGTAGATGAGGTGCTTAGCGACCGGCACCTCGGTCGCCGACAGGAGCGAGAGCTGCTTGGTCTGGTTGTCTTTGATCGTCGTCCGGCCGTCGAGCGTGTAGAGGTGGTACTCGAAGAACCCCTCGGACTGGAAGTCGCGGCTCGCATCGGCTGGCGCCGCCTTGGCCGCGAGCTCCATCATTCGCGCTTCCCTCCGCGGATCGCGGGCGCGGTTGACGTCGCCGGCGACGAGCTTGAGTGCGGTGTCCCGATAGGTGGCGCCGCTCTTGTTGTCGATCGTCACCCAGCCCGTGAGGTCGGAGAGCGTATCGGCGGGGTTGAGCACCATCACGTAGTCCGCCTTCCATGTGATCCCGCCCGTGAGATACGACGCCTCGACCCGCTGGGGCCGCGTCGTCTGGTTGCGCAGGAGCCACACGAGGGTCGGCTGGCCGACGAGGTTCTCCGGGAGCGACGGGAGCACGAGGCGCCCGTAGTGGCCCATGTGGATCTGGCCGTTGATCTCGAAGATCGGCCCGTTGGTCGAGAGCAGCGTCGCCTCGTGGTACGTGCCGTCCGTCTGGTAGAGGCGCACCTTCCGGCCGACGTACTTCTCCATGAGCTTCTGGCTCGTCAGGAGATCGTACTCGTAGTTCTGCTCGAGGATCTTGAGTCCGGCCGGGTCGGTCAGCGACTTGAGATGCACCGTGGTCGGGTCGATCAGCGCTGCGACGTCGGCGAACTGCACCTCCGTCGTCCCCGCCGGGAAGTGCGTCTCGCGGACGTCCTTCACGAGGCCGAGGTTGCCGTTGTAGATCGTGACCATCATCTCGCGCTGGTCCTCGCGCGTGACAGCGCGCGGCGTGGCCGCGAGGGCGTCCGTGGCCGTGAGAGCGACGAGCAGCATCAGGGCGATCGGTCGCGTTTGCATCGAGCGTTCCTCCTGTCCCGCCGGGTTCGGCGTCTGCTCGGTTAGACAGGGGAGCGCCGGCGAAGTTCCCGAGGCGCGAGGGCCGGTTTCCGGACGCGGCGCCGGTCGGTGACCGGCTACTCGATGATCCGAAGCGCCACGCGGATCTCGGCGGGGAGCTCGGCGGGCTCCTGGTCCGGCGTCCACGTGCCGAGCGCCACCAGCTCGCGCGTGAACTCGGCCCAGGCCGTGCGGGGGAGCGTGAGCTCGATCACCACTGCGCCGGCCACCGCGCTTCGCGCGATCTCGGCGCCCCCGGCTTTCGCCAACAGCTCGGTGATGAACCGCGCCGCGGCCTCGCGGTCCTTCACCGCGAGCTGGCCGGAGACATCCGCGGGAGTTGCGGGGCGCGCGGGGAGCCGGGAGACCGCCTCGTCGGCACCCTTCTTCGCGGCGTCGCGCGCCGGTTGCGCGGTGGAAACCTGGCGCTCTGCCTTGGGTTCCGTGGGAGCCGCGGGCGCTGGGCTCGGCGCGGCCTTGGCGAGGTCACGCCGTCGGGCGGCGTCGGTCGCGTCGTGGGTCAGGCTCGCCGCGCGTTCCTCCCCCTGCGCAGGGGCCGCGGGCGCTGGCGTGGGCTTGACCTCTCTTCGTGGCGGCGCGTCGAGTTCATCTGGCCGTCGCGGCGCCTCGGTTACCGCAGGGCTCGGCGTCTCGACGCGCGCTGCCTGCTCGAGTTCGGGCGTCGTCTTGAAGAGCGAGACGACGATCACGCCGACGAGCACGATGGCGGCGGCCTCGAGCGGGAGCTTCACCGGCCAGGGGACGAAGAGCGCGCGCTGGACGCGCCGGTACCAGGGCGCGCGGCGCGCCGCTGCGCGCACGCGATCGACGAAGCCTGCCGGCGCGCGCGCGGGATCAACCGCGCGCAAGAGCGCGACCGTGTTTCTGAGCAGCCCCAGTTCGCGCCGGCAGTCGACGCACGTCGCCACATGGGCGTCGAGCGCGTCACGCTCGTCGGGGCTGAGCGCCTCGTCCAGCAGGGCCGACAAGCGCTCGCGCGCCTCGTCGCAGGTCATGGCAGGAACCGCTCCAGCTTCTCCTTGAGGTCCATCCGGGCGCGATGGAGCCTCGACCGCACGGTGCCGAGCTCAAGGGCGAGCGCCGCCGCGATCTCCTCGTACGAGAGGCCCTCGAAGTCGCGGAGCACGACCACGATCCGCCGCTCCTCGGGCAGCTCGGTGATCGCGCGCTGGAGCGCCGCCTCGAGTTCGACCCGCTCGACGTGGGCCGCCGGGTCGGTGTCGGCTCGCAGGCGCTCGAGCGACTCCTCGCCCTCGCGCGCCATGCGGCGCTCGCCCGAGCCCAGGCGGTTCAGGCAGAGCCGCGACGTGATCGCGTAGAGCCAGGTCGAGAGCTTGGCCTCGCCCCGGAAGTCCTCCACGGCCCGGTGGACTCTCAGAAAGACCTCCTGGGCGATCTCCTCGGCCTCGCCTCGGTTGCGCAGCATTCTCAGGGCCACCCCGAAGACCCGGTGCTGATAGGCGATCACCAACTCCTCGAAGGCCCGCGGGTCGCCCCG
>WNGN01000395.1_pt1 | contig 36344 bp, 31 predicted proteins | sample 5400561 | NCBI WGS metagenome assembly WNGN01 (sample SAMN13153379, study PRJNA577476) | soil metagenome | isolation source: 115 cm soil or saprolite under Garry oak tree replicate 2 | place: USA:California | collected 2016-06-15 | reverse complement strand
CCGACGCATACCTGAGGACGCAATACAACATCCTGGCCAGTGAAAGCCTGTCGCGCCGCGTCATTGAACAGCTCCGTCTCGACACTCTTCCCGAATTCAACTCCCCCAGGTGGTGGCAGGTTTGGCCAAAGACGAAAAAGCCTTCCACGGCACAAACTTTTGCAATCGGTCCGGTCCCCGCCGGTGGCGATCGGGAACTCTCTCAGCGGGTCCTGGAACGATTTCAAGATCAGTTGACCATCGATCCCATTAACCGCAGCCGCCTCGTCACCGTTCGATTTGACTCGCGCGATCCGGAGCTTGCCGCGCGCGTTGTCAACACCCTTGCCGCGGACTATGTAGATCAGAGCCTGGAGGCACGATGGCAAGCAACGCAGAAGGCTGCTGAGTGGCTTACGCAGCAGCTGGTGGGTGTGAAAGCGAAACTGGAGAAATCGGAAGACGATCTCCAAAACTATGCACGGCGCAACGGCCTCGTCTTTCTTGAAACTGACAAGGGCGCCAGTCAGAATGTCGCGAACGAGCGGTTGCAGCAATTACAGGAGCAGCTAACCAAGGCGCAAACCGAGCGATACGAAAAAGAAGCGCTCTACCGGTTGGTTCAAACGGGCGAGTACGAATCCCTGCCTGGCGTGTTCGAGAATAAACTGATCCAGGACTTGAGCGAGCGCCTGGCCGAACTCAAGCGCGAGCATGCCCAGTTGTCGACGACGTTCAATGCCGATTATCCGCGTGTAAAGGAGATTCAAAGCCAGATCGATGAAATCGAAGGCTCCCTCGGGGAGGAGCGCAAGCGTGCCGCCGACCGGATTGCCAACGATTATTCCGCCGCGGTGCGCCGCGAAAACCTGGTTCAACAGGGACTGGGCGAGCAGCAAAAGCAGGTAAGCCTGATTGCCGAAAAGTCCGTGCAATACAACATTCTGAAACGCGAGGTCGACACGAACAAACAGCTCTATGAGGGCCTGCTGCAGCGGCTGAAAGAAGCGGGAGTCTCGGCAAGTCTAAAGGCGAGCAACATCCGCATCGTGGATTCCGCTGAACCACCTGCGAGACCCGTCAAGCCCAGAATCGCACTGAATCTGATGGTGGCTGCGTTTCTCGGATTAGGGCTCGGTGTCTGCGCCGCGTTCTTTCAGGAACGCATGGATGATACGCTCAAAGGCGATGACGACGTCGAGCGGCTGTTTGGCCTTCCGTCTTTGGCTTTGATTCCTGTTGTGCCCCCATCAAATGGCGACCAGCATGGCATCCATAGGTTCCTCCAACAGGACAAGGCTCTCGTGCTCAAAGGGAATGGGACCGGCAAAGACGCGCGTTCATCCTGGCACCGAATCGATCTAGACGGAACGCAACATGGTGCCCTCGTCGAAGCGTTCCGTAGTCTCCGTACCTCAGTTTTGCTCTCGACCCCGGACCGGCCTCCGGGCTCGCTGTTGGTCACGAGTACGCAGCCTGCTGAGGGTAAGACCACAGTCGCCTGGCCTGGTCAGCTACCTCACCGGCCAGCAGGATTGGCACGCCGCGGTGCGCCCTTGCGGGTCGCATGGTCTTGATGTTTTGGTGTGCGGCCCCGTGCCTCCGAATCCGTCCGAGCTTCTATCTTCGCAGAGCATGGGAGCGTTGGTCCGGTCTGCAAAAACGGAGTATGGGTTTATAATTCTTGATTCTTCGCCTATGCTTGCCCTGGCCGATAGCCGCATCCTCGCTCCGTTGGTGGACGGGGTGCTCTTGGTGGTTAAGAGCGGGACCACGCCTCGCGAGCAAATACTTCACGCGCAATCCGGAATCCGCAGCGTGGGCGGAAACTTGATCGGCGTCGTGCTGAACAGCGTGGATATCCGCACGAACGGCTACTACAACTATGGCCCGTATGGTCCCGATGCGCGCCCCCCTTTGCAAGAGACTTTCGCTACAACAGATTTCGAGACGCCTCAACAAAAAGCGAGCGACTGATCCATCGCGAGCCTTTTCATGCTCCGATTCCTCGAAGTCGGCCTCATCGGCGCAGTTTGCCTGGCGGTTCTGGCTTTTGGTGGCACAGCCCCTTCGTTTTTTTTTGCCACGCAAGTGATTGTCCTAAGCCTAGGAGTCCTCCTTCTTCTTGCCGGTCAACGTTCCCTTGTTGCCCCGATCCATCTTCCTGTAGCCGTACCTCTCCTTCTGATTGTCCTGGTTCTGCTGCAAATTCTTCCGCTCCCTGCCTTCGCAGCCCCGTTGATCGGACGGACGCTCGAAGATCTCGCAGGCCGTTCTCATTTTACAGTCAGCATCGCACAGTACCAGACGGTGTCGCACCTTCTGCTGCTGGTCACCTATTTGAACGCCTTCTTCCTGACTTTGGTTGTGTGCCAGTATCGGAACTCGAAAAAGCGGCTTGTCTTTGCTCTTCTGGCCCTGGGAATGTTTGAGGCTCTCTACGGTCTGATTCAATACTTCACCGGGTGGCAGCAGATCTTCACCTACGTGAAAAAATACTATCTGGAAGACGCCACGGGTACTTACATCAACCGCAATCACTTCGCAGGTTTATTGGAAATGATCCTGCCGTTTGCCGTGGCCTTTGCTTTGCTCCGGGCTGAGGTTCTCCTCAGGAACACTTTGGGCGGCGTGGCAACGATCAGCAAAATCGTTTCCAGGAACGAATTGCTCTCCGTTGTTTTCTGGCTGTTTCTTGCCGCCAATTTTTTCGCAGCGATAGTCCTCTCGCATTCGCGCATGGGCATGATTTCGGCCCTGGTTTCACTTATCACCGTGATGGTCCTCGCTGGAACTTCGTCGTTGTCGGCGCGAACAAGGGCAACTATTGCCGCACTATTCTTTCTGGGCGTTGCAGGGCTTGTGGTCTGGATTGGCAGCGATCCCGTAATCAGCAGGTTTGAAACTCTCGGACAGGAATATAACCTGACCGGCCAGAATCGCATTTCGATCTGGCACGACACCCTCGGGTTGATTCGGCAGCATCCTTTCTTTGGAACCGGATTCGGCTCATTCTCCGTGGCCTATCCGTCTGTTCAGACTGCTTTTCTCAACCTCCTTGTTGAACACGCGCACTGCGACTACCTGGAGGTCGTGAGCGAACTCGGTTTTCCCGGAGGGCTGCTGGTTTTTGGCTCGATCTTTTGGATCCTCGCCCTGACCGTCCGGAACTACAAGAACGCTCAAGAGCGTTTCGACAAGGCAGCATCTCTCGGTTGCATCGGAAGCATTTCAGCAATCTTGATACACAGCTTGGCTGACTTTAATTTGTACATTCCTGCGAATGCGCTGGTCTTCGCAGTCATCCTGGCGCTGGCCTGGACCAATACTCATCGGAGGGGAGCGCTCAGCTAGCGTACTGTCCCATAAATAAATGGCAATAGAATTGCGGGAATATGGGTATCTCCAGTGCAGAATGGGGGTGCCTATGGCAATGGGACGACCGAAAGCGCAGTTAGTTTTGCGTCCGGAGCAGCGCGAACAGCTCGAAGGCCTGGCCAGTTCGCGATCTCTTCCGGCGGGGCTCGTGAGTCGGGCCAGGATTATTTTGCTGAGTGCTTCTGGGAAGACGAACATGCAAATTTGCGCGCCAGCTGGGGCTGACCAACGCCACGGTCGGCAAGTGGCGGCGGCGCTTCTTGGAGCAGGATGTGTCCGGGCTGCATGACGAGTTACGGCCCGGTCGCCCACGCCCGATCAGTGACGAGCGTGTGGCACAGTTGGTGCGGAAGACGCTGGAGACGAAACCAAAAGGCGGTACGCATTGGAGTATCCGGCAAATCGCAGCAGAGACACGAGTGTCGAAATCGACGGTGCACCGCATCTGGCAGGCCTTCGGATTTAGAGCCGCACCGGCAGAAACATTTCAAGCTCTTGACCGATCCATTTTTCGTAGAGAAAGTACGGGATATTGTAGGGCTGTACTTGAATCCCCCGGAAAATGCAGTGGTTTTGTGCGTGGATGAAAAGAGCCAGATTCAGGCGCTGGAACGCACGCAGCCGATGTTGCCGATGGGACTTGGCTACGTGGAGGGCGTGACCCACGATTACCGACGTCATGGGACTACCACGCTGTTTGCCGCCCTGGACACGGTCAAAGGCCAAGTGTTCACACAATGCCGGCAGCGTCACCGGCATCAGGAATATCTGGGTTTCCTAAGAGAGATCGAGAAGAACGTGCCGGAGACCTTGGATGTGCACCTCATCGCGGACAACTACGCTACCCACAAACATCCGCGAGTAAGACGCTGGTTCGCCCAACGGCCACGCTTTCACATGCACTTCACTCCGACGTATGCCTCGTGGCTGAATCAAGTGGAGATGTGGTTCAACCGGATTACACAACAGGCGATTCGAGTGTCGTATGATTCCCTGCGCGGAACTAGGGGCAGATCAGGAACTGGTCGAGAAAATCGATCAATAGGTGAAAACTTCCAACAACCCCGCGCAGCCTTTCGTCTGGACCACCACGGCAGATTCGATCTTTGCTAAAGTTCAGCGACTATGTGAACGTATTTCCAGGACGGCACACTAGGTCCCCTCAAACGTGCGCAAAACAGTGGACATTAGCTTGAGCTTTCAGGCGAACGTCCTACGCCTCAGTGGACAACGGCCGCCAAGCCAGTTGGAGGCTGGGGGGCAACGGAACTGTAACAAGATGACGGATTAAATGGATTTCCGATTTTCGGCCCATTTTCATAACAGATTTGAGCGGGAATTTTATTCACTTTTGTGCTGGCGCTCGGGTCGATTGGTGGCCAAACAGCGCTGCTCAGGGTAAACCAATTGGGCCTTGCGGAGAGATAAAGAGAATTGGGCAAAGTCTGCTGTGGGAGATAACTGGAAACCAAGCTGCCGCCGGGAACGTTGGTATTCCATACCACCGAGTTGGTCTGGCAATCCCAATTTCCGCCGCGAAGGATCGTATTTTCAACTTTGGCCGACAACGTGGCGTTCGGAGTTGGCGTCCCTCCGTCGTCATAATAGCCGAGCTTATAGATACTGGGAGATTGGGAAGAATTGGCGCTGATCTGGTAAGAAGTGGCCGTGCAGCCTGACGGATACTGACCGATGGCGTTACCTAGAATGTTGTCGTAGTTGTTGTAGTAGGCTACCGCTATGGCGAATATGGCCCCGCTCATCGGAGCGCCCGTATCGGGGTTGGTGGAAGTAAGGTTGACGTAGTTCCGAAAGACGGTATTGTAACCGCCGCTGCCGTGTGTGAAGTCGAACTCGATATTCGAAAAAACATTTCCTTCCCAGAGGTTCATATAGGGATGCGCTGCGTGATTCTGAGTCTCTGGCAGAGAATTGTGGTACTCCCCCATGTACGCATCGAGGGCGTAATTATAGGCAAGCACGTTGCCACTGCTCCCGCTCACGGGGAAGGTGTGCCGAGCCTTGCGAATGATGTTGTTCTGAATCAGATTCTCAGACGCGCGGAACTCCAGAAGGATTGCATAATCAGATCCGCTGTTGTGGTTGTATGCATCATTCAAGTAGTTGTCGCTGATTTGGCTGCCGTACACATCTGACAGATAAATATGGGACTTGTCCACTGCCATATCGCTCTCAACGTCATGTACCCAGCAATGGGCGCAGGCCTCTAAGTTTACGTTTTTGAAGACCAGGCCAGTGCCAGAGGACGCGGTTGTCTGAATACGTACGCCCTCCAAGCCTACGTTCTCGATCATCGGAAGAAGGTAGGCTTGTGGAGCATTGGTGTAATCGAAATAAAGTGGGCGCTCCAGAGTAACCACGTTTCCAGCTACTCCTACCACCCTGTCAATCTGCGCCATCAGATTATTCGGCAGGTCGTGACCGCAATAGCTACATACTCCGGCATATCCCGAAGCGGTTACTAATAGATTGCCGTCGGCCAGATCGTTAGGGTTGGTCTGGGTGATGACGATATAGCTGCTTGCTGTAATCCCGGAGGCGTTGGTCAACGTAATCTGACTCGAACCTTTGTTCCCACCGGCAGTGATGGGAATGAAAACTACATTCGAGTGAGATAGATACGTCCGCCCCAGACTGATAACGTTCGCGCCGTCGCCGTAGCGAAGGATGGTCTGATTTGGACCAGCCCCACGCAATACGATGGACTTGTCCGTGAGGCACAAGCCTGCCTCATAAACGCCAGAACCGAAATCGTCCGACTTCCCCTGGCAAACGGTCGATGCCCGATGAAGTGTATATGTTCCGGCGTTCAGACAAATAACCGATCCTGCCGGGGCTGCGTTGATGGCGTTTTGGATGGCTACGCTGTCGTCTGCCCCACCGCTGGCGGGTACGGTTTGGAAACAAGCTGCGTGAGGGATTCCACCGGGAATACCTGCATGAGTCCAGTCCACGCTTCGGCTTGCTGGAATCTGCGCCGCTGCCAGTCCCGGCAGAAAGATAATCGAGACAACTAAGAAGCATCTCATGGCTAGAAGGAGTCCTCCACGACGGCATGGGCGGGCAGCCTCCAAAACGAGACAAGGGGGGAACAGGGCGAACGAGGCAAGCATTCCCGTTAGCATCGGCGTTGGCTGCGCGCGAAACCCCAGGTTCCGAGAACGGATAGGTTTCCGCGATTGCTTAATCAGTGGACCACTCATCGTCTATGTGACCCCAGACTCTGCCCGAAGGACATGATATGGCGGCAGGCGGGGTTGAAATAGTGGTTGGAAGACCAAATAAGGTACAGGTAGTGACACTGTACGGCGGGCCCGCCAATCTGCCAGGTCCTCTCACCAAGCCCGTCCACGCCGGAGGGCTAATCAGACTGTCTGGGTCCGGAGCCGGGCTAGGAATCCCCATGTCACATGGTGGTAAGAGTTTTCCCCTCACCCCGCTTTCCGGCGAGAGATTGTTACAATCCGATGATGATTGTAGCAGCTTCTCTGCCAACAACCCACGTCTTTTCAGACAATTGGGCCCTGGGCTGGTTTAGGCAGTTTTGCCTCAAGCCTAGGACGGGGTGGCAGTTTGATTGCGACCCTCTTCTGTGCCGCCGGAACTCTTTTCTCGGAGTATCAAGGTGGTGGATTTGGACTGCCAAGATTGATCTTAAAGGCAAGTTGGGAAGTTTCCCTGCGAGATTAATGGCGGTAGCTTGTCCAAACGGCGTTGCGGCTGCCTTAAAGACGCAAAGCGAGGGCGCCGCGATGGTTCAGCTAAGTTTGAGTCTTTAGAGGCGGCACTCCTCACCTGCCCCCTCGGTTGCAGGTCAGTTCCTTATCTCGGCTGATTTCTTTCCGATGCGCCCTCTAAATTGGAAGTGATCCTCTCCATGAACAGCAATAATTCAATCCATCTACCCCCGCAGAGGGAAGAGCAAACATGATCCGAGTCGGTGTAATCGGTTACGGCTATTGGGGACCCAACATCGTCAGGAATCTGCACGGTCTAGATAACGTGCGCGTGATGATGGTTTGCGACAATAGCCCTGCCGCAGTGGCCCGTGTGCGCAAGAACCATCCTGGCCTTTCGACGACTTCGGATCCTTGGGAAGTCTTGCGATCGCCGGAAATTGACGCGGTTGCCGTGATCACCCCCGTTTGGACTCACTACGAGCTGAGCAAAGCAGCACTCGAAAATGGCAAACACGTTTTTGTGGAGAAGCCTTTTACTTCCAACGCGGCTCAGGCAGAGGAACTCATCGAACTGGCGACCCGGAAGAGACTCACCATCATGGTGGATCACACATTCTTGTTTACCGGCGCGGTGCGCAAAATCCGCGAACTGGTCGACAATGGCGCCTTGGGTGATCTCTATTACTACGACTCGCTGCGGGTGAATCTAGGACTCTTTCAGCACGACATCAGCGTGATTTGGGACCTAGCGCCGCACGATCTCTCGATCATGGATCATCTGATAAAGAAAGAGCCGGAGGCCATCGTTGCGACCGGAGAAAAGCATTTGAATGGTGTGGAAGATGTCGCGTTCATGACGATCTACTTCCCGCAGAATGTGATCGCGCACATCAACGTGAACTGGCTTTCACCCGTGAAGATTCGCACCACCCTGATCGGAGGCCAGAAAAAGATGCTGGTCTGGAACGATCTGGTGGCCGACGAAAAGATACGTGTGTACGACAAGGGTGTTGCGATCAGCGGGGGAGAAGGAATCCGCGACGTCCTCGTAAGCTACCGAACCGGCGACATGTGGGCGCCGCAGATCGAACAATCGGAAGCGCTGCGTGTCGAACTCGCCTACTTCGCGGATTGCGTCCTCAACAACAAGACGCCAATCAACGACGGCCACGCCGGCCTTCGAGTCGTCCGCATGCTGGAAGCAGCGGATTGTTCCATTCAAAAGAGAGGAGAATTGGTGCGCCTGTGAATGAGTTCTGTGCGATTGGTTCAGACGTGAAATTGGGAAACGGAGTCAAACTTTCCAAGTTCATTAATCTTTACGGCTGCGAAATCGGCGACAACGTGAAGATAGGAGCATTTGTTGAAATTCAAAAGAATGCAACGGTCGGAAAGAACTGCAAAGTCTCCAGCCATAGCTTTATTTGTGAAGGCGTGATTATCGAGGACAATGTGTTCATCGGCCATGGCGTGACTTTCATCAACGATTCCTACCCGCGGGCAACTACGGCCGACGGCCAGTTGCAGAGCGAAAAGAATTGGAAGGTCGAGCAGACCCTCGTAAAAAAGGGCGCCTCAATTGGTTCGGGGACTACGGTTCTCTCCAAGGTCGTCATCGGGGAGAACGCCATCGTCGGCGCCGGCAGCGTCGTAACAAAGGATGTACCCGCGAACTCGATTGTGGCGGGAAATCCTGCAAAGCTTTTGCGTTATATCACCGCGGAGTCAAGGACTGCATAATGACGAACAACGGAAAGATTGCATTTCTGAATCTGGTCAGCGTTCACGAAGAACTCGAGAAGGAACTTATTCCTGTCTTCCAGAAAGCACTGAGAACAGCGGGCTTCATCGGCGGGCCAATGGTTGAAGAATTCGAGGAGTCGTTCGCCGCATTCTGTGAGACGCGGTTTGCGATCGGCGTGAACAGCGGGACGGATGCGCTCCGTTTTGCCTTGATGGCAGCGGGCGTCCGCGAAGGAGAATCAGTCGTTACCGTGCCGAACACCTTTATCGCCACGACGGAAGCGATTTCGCAGGCGGGCGCGCGCCCCGAGTTCGTGGATATCGATGAGCGCACCTACAACATGGATCCGGAGAAGCTGCGCAGCTTTCTCGGGCACCAGTGCTCGCGCGACCGTGCAGACAGGTTGATCAGCCGGAGGACAGGGCGGCCGGTGACGGCATTGGTTCCCGTACACCTCTATGGACAGTCCGCCGAGATGGATGCCATCCAAGAGCTAGCGGTTCGCTACAACCTGATCGTCATCGAGGATGCCTGCCAGGCCCACGGCGCTGAGTATTTCTCCAAATGTGACCGTCGCTGGAAGAAGGCCGGTTCGGTCGGCAAGGCGGCAGCCTTCAGCTTCTATCCTGGAAAGAATTTGGGCGCGTGCGGCGAAGCGGGCATAGTCACGACTAATGACGAGGAAATGGCGCGCAACATCCGCATGATCCGCGATCACGGGCAAGCAAAAAAGTACTACCACGACATGGAGGGGTACAATGGGCGCCTGGACTCCGTTCAGGCGGGGATTTTAAGCGTAAAGCTGAAGTACCTGCCAAGCTGGAACCAAAGCAGGTGCGAGCGCGCCCGCAAATACCATGAACTGTTTGCCGCGGCGGAGACAAATGTCATCACGCCGTATGAACCCTCGTGGTCGAAGGCCATTTATCATCTCTACGTCATTCAAGTGGAGGACCGGGAAGCGGTGCAGACCGCGCTCGCCAAGGAAGATATTGGCACCGGGATTCATTATCCGATTCCCCTGCATCTGCAGAAGGAAAGCTGCGGAACGAATCCTGTCTCTCCCCATGTTCCCTGGCCTTTCAGAACAAGAGCTGGAGCGGGTCGTAGAGGCTGTAATTCGAAGCGTACAACGCACCGCGGCCGAACGTCCCGCAACGGTGTCAGCCTAATCTATCTGGCAGGCCATGCCGGAGACCGCAGTAGGTGATGGACAGGGGCGATTCCCAGGTCTCTTGTGGGCGGTACAGTACGCACCATTAGGAAATCGAGGACGGCCCAGCGGAGACGCGTTACGAAGTGGAACACCATTCGAAGGAGGCCAAGGCGTTGAGTGAACCAAAAAGCGTCGTTGTCGTCGGACTAGGAGAAGTGGGCCGGCCCCTCCTCGAACTCGTCTCCGAGCATCACAATGCCGTGGGAGTGGATATCACGCCGCCCACCGGAGAGATCGGAAAGGTCGATGTTTTGCATGTCTGCTACCCGTTCGACATCAAAGATTTTGTTGGTGAGACCGCCCGTTATATCGAGCTTTTCCGGCCAACGCTGACGATCATCAACAGCACCGTGGCAATCGGGACCACGAGAGCAGTAGCCGAGCGAACGGGTGCCGCGGTAGTACACAGTCCGGTACGCGGCAAGCATGCGCGCATGCTGGAGGAAATGCGTGTCTACACAAAATTCGTGGGAGCGATAGATCCCGCAATCGGCGAGCTTGCGGCCAAACATTTCAACTCTCTTGGCTTGAAAACCAAGGTGTTGTCGTCTACGGAAGCGACCGAACTGGCGAAGCTCACGGAAACGACTTACTTCGGCTTGATGATCGCCTGGGCGCAAGAGGTCGAAAGATATTGTGATCAATCGGGCCAGCAGTACGACGAAATCGTCTCCTTCTGGGGGGAAATAAAGTTCTTTCCTTCGGTCAAGTACTTTCCAGGTATCATTGGCGGCCATTGCGTCATGCCTAACATCGGACTCCTGAACAAGTTTAACCATTCCGTAATTCTCGAGGCGATTCAGGACTCTAACGAAAAGAAGATCGAGCGAGACGCCCGCACGAAATTGAGCAATCACAGTATGACGGACAAGCAAATGGCAGTTGGGTCAAGGAGTTGAAACCGTTGCGGCAACCGCGGACGAATGCGAGAGCCAGGCGCGCATCGCTGATTGGACACTGAGCATGGTTCGTTCGTCTAGGACGCACCCAACTGATCCTGCTTTGCAAATTCAACCTCCGATGGCCTCCAGCAGCCGGCGGCTTGGAGGAAAGCGGACGGCGATGGTTACGTTTTCGCTTTACCCTGGCGATCCAAGACCACGTCGCGCCGTGGATGCGCTTGTGGGGGAAGGGATGGAGGTGGACTTGATATGCCTTGGAAGCGAAAACGCTCCTCGGCGTGAGAAACTGAACGGCGTCGAGGTCCTCCGTGCCCCACTCAAAAACCGCCGGGGCGGCAAGTTGGCATACGCGTGCCAGTATGCTGCCTTCATTCTGATTTCGTCCGTTATCTTTGCCTTGCGCTCACTGACCCGCCGCTACGACTTGGTGTACGTGCATAATATGCCTGACATTCTTGTGGTGAGTTCGTTGATACCGAAGACGCTGGGAGCAAAGGTGATCCTCGATCTACATGATCCAATGCCTGAACTCATGATGACGATATTCAACCTTGACAGGGACAGACTAATCGTCCGACTCACAAGTCGAATCGAGAAGTGGAGCATCGCACGCGCTAATTTAGTGTTGACAGTTAACGTCGCATGCAAGCGAATTTTCGGCTCCCGCAGCTGCCGTCCGGAGAAGATTGGAGTGATCATGAATTCTCCGGACAACGAGATCTTTCCGTTCCGCACGCCAGAATCATACGCCTCCAGAAACCAAGCGCGCGACAAACGCTTCGTGATCATGTATCACGGTTCGTTAGTTGAACGGAATGGTTTGGACCTCGCAGTTGACGCACTTGCGCGAATCCGAGAGTCTGTCCCAACCGCGGAACTTAGGATTTATGGTGCCAGGACAGTTTTTCTCGACCGCGTGATGGAGGTGGCCCGAAGCAAAGGCCTGGATGAAGCGATTCGTTACCTGGGGCCGAAGCGACTCGAGGATCTTGTACCAGCTATCGAAGAATGTGACGTCGGCATCATTCCGAATCATCGGAATGCGTTTACGGAGATTAACACCCCGACTCGAATCTTTGAGTACCTGGCTTTGGGGAAGCCAGTAGTTGCTCCCCACACGCCCGGCATTCAAGATTATTTCAGCGATGAATCTCTCTTTTTCTTCGAGTCCGGCAACTCGGAGGACCTTGCAAAGAAAATCGAATATGTATTCTCCCACGGCAAAGAGGTTAATGAGATCGTAGAGCGAGGGCAGCAGGTTTATCTGACACACGTATGGGGCAACGAGAGGCAGACACTGGTGGGTCTGGTGAGCGACCTCCTTAAGGGGGAAAAAGATCCCGTGCAACTGTGTTCCATATAGCTGGTGCTGCTCAAAGGAAACCAAGAAATTGCTGGCATGATCGGGGTCATTGCGAATCCGTCGGAACACTCTGTCGTGTGTGAGTTCTTTGAGCTGTTCAAGACTCCGTGGGAGTTTTACCGGAGCGAGGGGCAGTATGAAGTCCTGCTCTGCTCCGGAGATGCCAGGTTGCCCGAAAATCTCGCGAAACTGGTCCTGATCTATGCCGGTCAGAAGCTACCATTTGACGCGGAATCCGAAATTGAAATCGCTTCCGAGCAAAAAGAGACTCGCATCCTCTCCTACGGAGGAATCCGAATCCCGATCTATGGATGCAGCATCACCTTTCGAGAAAGAGGAACGGTGGACTCGGGAGATGAAGGCACCCACCAGCAGGCGATGCATTTGGAGCAGCAGAAAGGAAGGGTGTTAGCGCGCATCGGCTATGACCTGTTCGGTGAGGTTCGAGCTTTGCTTACTTTGGGCCAGCCTGCCGCTAACGCCGGCATTCCGGCATTGGAGTTACATATCGCAGTCTTGCGGGATCTAATCGTTGCGAGTGGCTTCCCTCTAGTTGAGATCCCGCCGGTCCCAGCTGGGTATCGATTCATTGCTTGCTTAACCCACGACGTAGATCATCCCTCCATCCGCCACCACAAGTTTGACCACACCATGTTTGGGTTTCTAGGCCGTGCGGTCCTCGGTTCTGTGTTTGACGTGCTCCGGGGACGGGCGCGCTTGCGCAATTTACTGACCAATTGGGCTGCGGCCTTGAAGCTACCGTTTGTTCATCTGGGTCTCGCAAAGGACTTCTGGCACGAGTTCGATGATTACACGAAGCTGGAAAAGGGATTAAGCTCATCTTTCTTCGTGATTCCTTTCAAGGACTATCCAGGACGGACTAGACGGGGCCCGGCGCCCAGCCGCCGCGCGTCTCGCTATGGGGCGACTGACATTGCAGGCCACATTCGAAAAATGATCTCCGCAGGCTGCGAAGTCGGAGTACACGGGATCGATGCGTGGCTTGACAGTTCCATCGGGCATGAGGAACTGGAACAGATTCGTCGAATAACGGGAATCCAAGATGTGGGAGTGCGAATGCACTGGCTTTATTTTGATGAACAATCACCTGCGACACTGGAAAAAGCGGGCGCCGATTACGATTCCACGGTTGGCTACAACGAGACGGTTGGGTATCGCGCAGGAACGACTCAGGCTTATAAACCCTTGGAAGCGACCCGCCTACTCGAACTGCCGTTGCATATCATGGATACTGCCTTGTTCTTCCCAGCGTATCTTGCTCTATCCTCAAACGAGGCCAGCAAACGAGTTGACGGTATCATCGACAATGCGGTTCGGTTTGGCGGCAGTGTCACGGTCAACTGGCATGACCGAAGCATCGCCCCTGAAAGATTATGGGGTGATTTTTACGTGGGCTTGGTGGACGAGCTCAAAAACCGAGAAGCTTGGCTCTCGACCGCCTCCCAGGCAGTCTCCTGGTTTCGTAAACGTCGGTCGGCAATCTTCGAGACCGTCGGCGGGGAATCGCGTACTTTGCGTGTGAAAATCGGGCTCGATGGAAATGAGGAACTACCTGGTTTGCGGTTGCGAGTCCATAAACCCGGAGGGTCGTCTCAAGATACCGCGATCAGCGCGGCTGTGTCAGATCATGTTCACGAGATCAGTTTGAATCACAGAGTTGCTAGTTGAGTGTTCTCGACCATGTTCCGGAGGTCGTGCACGCCAAGGTCTGCGAACTCCGGAGCGCGTGGTACAAGCGCGAGCCCCAAGACATTGACAGGGCTTCTTGAAGGCGAGCAATGTCGAAGATCGCCGGTGTCATTGTGAAGAGTCGAGGGAAGTGTCGAAGCGAGGACTGCTACGAGTGCTTAAGGCTCTCTGCTAGGAGAGTTTCTGTCTGCTTTTTACTGGACACGAAATGACTAAATTCTTCGAATTAGAGATGCTCTCGCGGAGGCGGTAAATGTCCCCTGCGATAGCCACTGTCGTTTACTCCCTTTTGATCGTGGGACTTTTTTGGCTCGACCGGGATAAGAAGGCCCGGACCTCGGTGGGCCTGTGGATTCCCGTTGTTTGGTTTTCGCTGGCTTGTTCGCGATCGGTGGGCCAGTGGTTGCAGGTGAACTCAATAGATTCACCCGACCAAGTACTGGAGGGGAGCCCGGTCGACCGGCTGGTATTCACGGGCTTGCTCGCTGTCGGACTGATTGTCCTTGTCAGAAGAGGACAGCGAGTTGGGAGGTTCTTGCAAGCGAATGCAATAATCCTATTGTTTTTCTTCTACTGCGCCGTGAGCCTGCTCTGGTCCGACTACCCCGACGTAGCATTCAAGCGCTGGACCAAGGCTTTGGGCGACCTCGTTATGATCCTGATCGTCTTGAGCGATCGCGAACCTACTGCCGCACTGAAGCGACTCCTCGCCCGGGCGACTTTCGTCCTAATCCCACTTTCCATTTTGCTCATCAAGTATTTCCCCAACCTCGGGCGGGGGTACGGCGTCTGGCTCGGGGAAGTTCACTACTCAGGCGTTACAACAAACAAGAATGCTCTTGGGGTGATTTGCCTCATCTTCGGCCTGGGATCTGTGTGGCGCTTTCTCGCTGCCGACCGGGATCGGAACTGTGCAGGCCGGACCCGACGGCTGATCGCTCACGGAATCATTCTGAGCATGGTGCTCTGGCTGTTTTGGATCGCCAATTCGATGACGTCCATAAGTTCCTTCCTCATGGCGAGCACGTTACTCTTGTGGGCGAACTCTCGTGCGGCTAGCCGAAGGCCAGCGCTCGTGCATTTCCTTACAGCAACAATGCTAGCTGTTTCTGTCGCTGTATTGTTCTTTGGAGTGAGTCCGAGCGTCCTGGGGACAATGGGAAGAAACCCGACGCTCACTGACCGGACTGAGGTTTGGTCAGTTTGCCTCAGCCTGGTTCAAAATCCGGTGCTGGGGACCGGCTTCGAGAGTTTCTGGCTGGGGCCGCGACTCGAGAAAATGTGGAGCATGTACTGGTGGCGCCCGAACGAGGCTCATAACGGTTACCTCGAGATCTTTTTGAACCTGGGATGGGTGGGAGTAGCTTGGCTCGTTGTCATCATTGCGACAGGATACCGAAGGGTCTTCAGGGTGTGGCGCAGCAATGTCTCGACAGGCAGCCTCGTGCTGGCATATTTCTTCATGGGGCTGGTTTACAACTTTACGGAGGCAGCGTTCTTGCGGATGATGGCTCCAGCTTGGATATTTTTCCTTTTCGCCATGACCAGTCTCCCAGAAGCTCCAAGCCCCAAGATCCCGGAAATTTCAGACTCTGACCGGACCCGAAATGGGGGGGCCTTCAAACTACGGGAGACTCAAGCTTCGCGTGATACAGAAAAAGGTGACCGTTCACATCAACTGGCAGGGACTCGAGGCTGACAATGGGAACATGTCTTTCGTCTCCGAAGACCGTCAGCAAAGAGGCCGCCGCTTCCGGAACCGTGGTACCGGCGCTGTCAGTTGAGATTGAAGTCGCTCTGCTCACCGGCGGTTTTGACAAGCCCTACGCATTCGGCTTGGCGTTGGCGCTTGCATCAAAAGGTGTGTGGCTAGATGTGATCGGCAGCGATGACGTGGACAGTCCGGAAATGCACACCGCTCCCAAACTAAACTTTCTCAATCTGTGGGGAAGTAAGCATGATGCCAGTCTCACTAGAAAGATATCGAGGGTGTTGATCTACTATGCTCGTCTGCTCCGATACGCCACGGTCGCAGAGGCAAAGATTTTTCACATCCTATGGAATAACAAGTTCCAGTTCCTCGATCGAACTCTGCTGATGCTGTACTACAAACTCCTCGGGAAAAAAGTCGTTCTCACCGCGCACAACGTCAACGCCGGGAAGAGGGACTCGAACGACTCGCTGTTTAACCGCAGTACGTTAAGAGCGCAGTACCGGCTTGCGGATCATGTCTTCGTTCACACTGAAAAGATGAAGCGTGAGCTCCTCCAGGATTTTGGCGTTCAGGAAAGAACAGTCTCTGTAATTCCTTTCGGAATTAACAATTCTGTTCCGCACACAGATCTGACTCCTGGCGAGGCGAAACAGCGCCTGGGCATCAGAGACAGTGAAAGGACGATTCTGTTCTTCGGCGCTATTCGGCCTTACAAGGGTTTAGAACACTTGGTTAACGCATTTCAACAGCTTGCGGCCACCCATTCAGAATATCGGTTAATTATCGCCGGCGAGTCAAGGAAGGGGGCCGAACAGTACTTGGACGAGATCCAACGGACGATCAACGGTCACGTCAGTCGAAGGCAGGTATTGCAGGAGATCAGATACATTCCGGATGAAGAAACAGAGCTGTATTTCAAAGCAGCAGACGTCCTGGCACTGCCTTACACGCATGTCTTTCAGAGTGGTGTGCTTTTCCTGGGATATAGCTTCGGCCTGCCCGTAGTGGGAGCTGACGTGGGCTCTATCAGGGAAGAAATAATCGAGGGCAGGACAGGGTTTCTGTACAGGTCATGTGATTCGGCCGACCTGGCCAAAGCAATCGAGAAATACTTTGAAAGTGATCTCTTCAAGAATTTGGACAGCCGCCGGCAGGAGATACGGGAATACGCTAATGCAAAGCATTCGTGGGACATCGTCGGCGAGATAACCCGAGAAGTCTACACGCAACTGTCGAGAGAGAGATAAATATGAAGCCGTTAGTGTCTATTCTCATTCCCGCACACAATGCGGAGAAATGGATCGCAGACACGATCCGGTCGGCGGTGGCACAGTCCTGGGAGCGAAAAGAGATCATTATCATTGATGATGGATCCACCGATTACACGTTGGGAATTGCGCGGCAGTTTGAATCGGAGTCGGTCCGCGTTATTTGGCAGGAGAACCGGGGCGCTGCAGCAGCCAGAAACAAAGCGTTGTCCCTGAGCCGCGGCGATTACATTCAATGGTTGGATGCCGACGATTTGCTGGCTTGGGACAAGATTGCCAAGCAGATGGAAGCACTTGACCGGGCGGGCAGTGCGCGAACACTTCTCTCTTCTTCCTTCGGGCAGTTCATGTACCGGCCATACCGGGCACAGTTCACTCCCACTGCGTTGTGGTGTGATCTATCTCCCGCTGAATTCCTCCTGCGCAAGTTGACTTACCGGGTGTTCATGCAAACCGCTGTGTGGCTCGTCAGTCGTGAGTTGACCGACGCCGCCGGTCCGTGGGATACCAGCATGATTTCCGACGATGATGGTGAGTACTTCTGCCGCGTCCTCTTAGCGAGCGATGGCATCCGATTCGTGCGGGACGCTCGCGTGTATTATCGGTCGGTTGGGACCATGCGCCTGAGTTACGTCGGCCGATCGAACAGCAAATTGGAGGCCTTATGGCGCTCCATGCGATTGCACATCTCATACCTACGTTCGCTGGAGGACAGCGATAAGGTCCGCGCAGCTTGTCTCAAATACCTGCAAAACTACCTCATCGATTTCTATCCGCTGAGGCTGGACATCGCTGAACAGATGCATAAGGCCGCGAAAGAGATGGGAGGGCAGCTGGATCCCCCACGCTTGCCCTGGAAGTACTCGTGGATTAAGACCCTTCTTGGTTGGAGTTGGGCCAAGCGCGCTCAACTGTTCCTGCCAAGCGTCAAGTGGTCCCTCATAAGGTTTTGGGACAGAGCGCTGTTCAGGATCCAAACCCGCGGAGTTGCGCGAGCCAGCGCTGGAATATGAACTTGATTGATCGAAAAGGCGAATGAACAAGACTGCCTTCATAACTGGCGCCGAGGGGTTCATCGGGTCTCATTTGATCAAGTTCCTCCAGGCCAAGGGGTGGAACGTAATCGGAGGATACCTCCTGCGCGGCCGCGCTTTCTCCGCGAGGTCGCCGAAGGTTTGTTTCGCGCAGTGTGATCTGCGGAACGGCCAACGCATCACACAACTCCTCGCCAAGTATCGGCCAACGCACATATTCCACCTCGGGGCGCAGAGCCTGCCGACGGTGTCATGGACGGATCCGGTGGGGACTTTTGAGTCTAACGTCATGGGCTCATTGCACTTGTTTCAGGCTGCTCGCTATATGAAGCGACCTCCGGTGATTGTCTCGGCTTGCTCGAGCGCCGAATACGGACACGTGCCAGCGTCGGCCGTTCCCGTCACCGAAGAGCAGCCGCTTCAGCCGCTGCACCCGTACGGCATCAGCAAAGTTTGCCTCGACTTGTTAGCGCGCGAATATTTCCTGGATTACAAGATTCCGGCGGTCAACGTGAGGCTGTTCAACACCACAGGGCCAGGCAAGACGAAAGATGCGCCTTCGGATTTCGTGCGGCAATTGATTGGCATCAAGAAAGGTCTGCAACCGCCGATCATTGAAGTCGGGAACCTGAAGTCGCGCCGGGCGTTCCTCGACGTAAATGATACCGTGCGCGGTTTTTATCTCGCTGCGATGAAGGGGAAGCGAGGCGAGTCTTACAACCTATGTGCGAGCCAGACATACCAGATCGGCGAACTTTTGCGCACCGCGATCCGTTTATCGGCGGTAAAAGCAGAGATTCGACCCGTTCCGCGCTTGATGCGTCCCTCTGACGAGAGAATCATATTTGGTAGCGCGGAAAAGATTCGCAAGGACACAGGCTGGAAACCGTTGCTATCGATCGAGCAAACACTGAAGTCCATGTTGGAATATTGGGACGGAATCATGTGATAGCGGCTTAGAGAATTAACCCTCGCTGCCTTTCGCGAACCTGAGACTACCGCTCGATCCGGACTATCCGCGCATTTTTCGGGTGTTTCGGTAGTCTATAATAAGAAATGGAAAACTAAGCTCATGATAATTACTCGCACTCCGTTCCGCATCTCATTCTTCGGCGGCGGCACCGACTATCCGGTCTGGTACCGTCAGTTCGGCGGTGCTGTAGTGTCGACCACTATCGATAAGTGCTGCTACATTACTTGTCGACGGTTACCACCCTTTTTCGAATATCACAGTCGTATTTCCTATTCGAAAGTCGAAAATGTCGCCACCAATAGTGCAATCGAGCACCCCTCAGTGCGCGCATGCTTGCAGCACTTGGGAGTCAACGAGGGAGTTGAGATTCATCACGTCGCCGACCTGCCCGCTCGAACTGGCCTGGGTACGAGTTCGGCCTTCACGGTGGGGCTTTTGCTGGGCTTGTACGCGCTCAGAGACCAGATGCGTGATAAGCATGGCCTGGCTGCTGATGCCATCCATGTAGAGCAGAAAGTGCTTGAAGAGGCTGTTGGATCACAAGACCAAGTCAGCGCCGCATATGGGGGCTTCAATCGTATCAATTTCAACGTAGACGGCAGTATCGAAGCAAAGCAGATACTGACCTCGCAAGACAGATTGGCTGCGCTCCAGCAACATTGTGCGCTCTTCTTCACTGGATTTGCGCGAACTGCTTCAGAAATTGCCAAAGAACAGATAAGGATGACACCACATCGGAAGCATGAACTCGACATGATGCTCCAGATGGTCAACGAAGCTGAGACAATCATTACGAATCCAAATCGCTCGTTAGATGAATTCGGTCATTTGCTGCACGAAAGTTGGCAAGTGAAGAGAACGCTGACACAAAGTATCTCGAATACTAGCCTCGACGATATTTATGAGGCTGGGCGCAACGCAGGCGCTCTAGGGGGCAAGCTTCTCGGAGCTGGCGGTGGCGGTTTTATGCTGTTCTTCGTTCCGCCTGAACGGCGGCAGGCGTTACGGATGCGACTCAAGAATCTTTTGTGCGTTCCGCTGGCCTTCTCTAATAGAGGCAGCCATGTTGTCGTTTACGAGCCAGAGGAGGCGTACGACAAATCGCTTAGCACCGAGCGGTGTGAGGTGTACGCCCAGCAACCCAGCGTTAACGCGAACTAGGACGATAACCACCCACCATCAAAATCCGCTTCCGGACAACCGATGGGATAAGCCGGCTGCTTGCCATCCAGGGCATGGTCGCGAACTCAACTGGGTTGGCTCAAGGCATTAGCGATGAACAAAAACAATATGATCATTAGTCTTGACGATCCGATATTGGTTACTGGCGCGAACGGCTTCATCGGGTCCAGAGTGGTCGCTGCATTGCTCCGGTCCGGTTTCACCAATCTCCGCTGCTTTGTACGACCCTCGAGCAGTCTGAGCGGTCTGAATGCAATCCTCGAGACTGCGCCAGAGCCCCGGGTAGCGGTAATACACGGAAATCTACTGTCGCGGGAGGACTGCGCGAAAGCGGCAAAAGATGTGGCTGTGATCTTGCACTTGGCTGCAGGAATAGAGAAGACGTTTCCAGGGTCCTTTATGAACTCTGTCGTGACCACAAGAAACCTGCTTGACGCAGCGGTGAGGTTTGGGAGCCTGAAGCGTTTCGTCAACGTCAGTTCGTTTGCGATCTATTCGAATTGGAATATCGCAGGCGGGGGATTGCTTGACGAAACGTGTGAGCTAGAGACCCGGCCGGTGGAGCGAGCCGAGCCTTATACCTTCGCAAAGCTGAAACAAGACCAACTGGTGCTTGAATACACCCAGAAATATGGCATCCCTTACGTCATCCTGCGCCCGGGGGCGGTTTACGGTCCTGGGGCCCACCAGCTCACTGCCAGGGTGGGAATTGATACCTTCGGAATATTTTTTCATTTGGGAGGTTCGAATCAGATCCCGTTGACCTATGTCGATAACTGCGCTGAGGCCATCGTTCTCGCGGGTATCAAACCGGGAGTCGACGGTGAGGCCTTCAATGTGGTGGATGACGACTTACCCACCAGTAGGCAATTCCTGAAAATGTACAAGAGCCAAGGCAAACGCTTTAAGTCCATCTATGTTCCTTATTGGCTTTTCTACTGTCTCTGCTGGGCCTGGGAGAAATATTCCACGTGGTCGGAAGGCCAGTTGCCACCTACTTTCAATCGACGAAGATGTGCGGCCTATTGGAAGGGAAATAGGTTCACTAACCAGAAGTTGAAAGACCGTCTCGACTGGAGACCAATGGTTACGTTTTCGGAAGCATCGAGAAGGTATTTCGAGTACGTCAGGAAGACAAGTTAGCCGATGCTAAAAGTGGCGATAATCGGATGCGGTAAAATAGCTGATCAACATGCGGAGCAGATTCGCATTATCGGAGGCTGCGAGATTGTCGGAGTCTGTGACCGAGAGGTGTTGATGGCGCGACAGCTGCAGGAGCGGCTGAACGTGGGCGCGCACTTTACAGAAGTGCAAGATCTTCTCGATAAGGCCAAACCGGATGTAGTGCACCTTACGACTCCGCCCCAGAGCCATTACCCGCTAGGCAAATTGTGCCTTCAGGCTGGATGCCATGTTTATATCGAAAAGCCTTTCACTGTGAACGCCGCAGAAGCCGAAGAGCTCATAAGACTTGCAGAGCACAAGAATCTCAAATTAACAGTGGGCCATAATGCGCAATTCAGTCATGCGGCCCTTCGAATGCGGCGACTGATCCAGGAAGGGTATCTGGGCGGCCCTCCAGTGCATCTCGAGAGTTATTATTGCTACGACCTCCGCGACGTCAGCTATGCCAAAGCGTTGTTAGGAGACAGCCATCACTGGGTGAGGGCGTTGCCCGGGGGGTTGCTGCAGAACGTCATCAGCCATGGCATCAGCAAGGTCGCTGAGTTTCTAACGGGTGATTCTCGCGAAGTCCTGGCGTACGGTTTCACGAGTCCACTCCTGAGAAGCATTGGAGAGACAGAGATCATCGATGAACTGCGAGTCATCCTGCATGATACCGGAGTGACGGCCTACTTTACCTTTTCGTCGCAAATGCGACCTTCTTTGCATCATTTTCGGTTGTATGGACCGAAGAATGGTTTAATTGTAGATGACGATCAACAGACAGTAATCAAAGTAAGGGGATTGCGATATAAGAGTTATTTAGAGCAGTTTGTCCCACCGTGGGACTACGCCAAACAATATATCGGCAATTCTTTGGGGAATATGACAAAGTTCCTAAAAGCAGATTTTCAGACAGGCTATAGTATGAAAGTTTTGATACAGACTTTTTATCGCTCGATTAATGATGGATTGGCTCCACCCATACCTTACAAGGAGATCTTGCGAACCTCACGGATCATGGATGAGATCTTCTCCCAGTTGAGCTCAGCGCAAAATGCGATAAGAGCTGGACACAGCAGGAATGTGCCCGTAGAGCGATGGTGAGGTAGAGCATGAGCCCCGCCTCAGGTCACATACGGTACGTCCTCATCACCCCTGCTCGAAATGAGGAACGGTTTATCGAAAAAACGATTCAATCGGTGGTGGGCCAAACCGTCTTGCCATCCAAGTGGGTGATCGTGAATGATGGGTCGACGGACGCCACGGCAAGGATTGTGGGCCAATACCTCGCGCAATACGACTGGATGGAATTGGTTGATCTGCCCATACACAGGGATCGAAGCTTCGCCGCGAAGGTTCATGCGTTCAACGCCGGCTTTGATAGAGTCAAGAACCTTGAGTATGAAGTGATCGGAAACTTGGATTCGGACCTTTCCTTTGAAGCGGACTATTGCGAATTTCTCCTAACTAAGTTCGAAGAAGATGCCAATCTTGGAGTCGCAGGGACCATTTTCCGGGAAGAAGGCTACAGTTCGGCAACCGACAGTTTTGAGGGTCAGAACCACGTCGCAGGAGGTTGCCAGCTTTTTCGACGGCGGTGCTTCGAGGAAATGGGTGGATATATCGCAAACAGGGCGGGAGGTATCGACTGGATCGCAGTCACCACTGCCCGCATGATGGGTTGGACGACTCGATCCTTTCGAGAGAAATCGTTTTTTCATTACCGAAGCTTGGGAACGGCTGAACGCTCGCTCCTTGCTTCAACGTTTTCCTACGGCGAGAAAGACTTTTATCTCGGTGGGCACCCTTTATGGGAACTGTTCAGGGTTGCGTATAGAGCAACCAAGAGACCGTATCTGCTGGGGGGCATCGCGTTGTATTCGGGATACTTATCCGCATTCCTGCGTCAAACGAAGAGGCCTGTCTCCGATGAGCTCATGCGATTTCATCGTAAAGAACAAATGCTGAAGTTGAAATCAATATTCAGGTCAATATTTAAGTTTAGGCGAATAGATAGCTTCGAAGTCAAAACGGGTTAATAAAACTGTCCGACGGCCAAGTCAGAATAATGACAGAAAAAATAGTGGTCGAGAAGGTGCGGGCGGCTGTCCTCCGGTTTGTCGGATGGCTCGATCGCTACGGAGAGATTTCGTACGATCACCAGAGCTTCTTCGCGAGTGATCTAGGGCGCCGCGCGAAGGCCCTTTACTATAAGAAGCCGCTGCTGGGAACACTGGCGGTTTCCCCAATGATCTACTGCGAGGCGTTTGTGCCCTCCGCGCGCCGGCTCTTCTGGAAACCGCAGAGGTTCCCCATCGCGGACGCGCATTATGCCATGGGGTTCGCTTTCCTCGCGCAGGTTCTCGCGGAGGAGCAGTATTATCGACGAGCAGTCCATTTTCTTGAGGTTCTCAAGGAGACTCGGTGTCCAGGCTATGATCACTATTGCTGGGGGTACCCGTTCAATTGGGAAACGAGACGAGGAACCCTCAAGGACGGGACGCCCCTCATAACGACAGTACCGTATGCGTACGAAGCGTTTCGGGAGGTTTATCAGATGGATGGGAACCACAAGTGGCGGCTAATAATGGAGTCGATCGCTCAGCATGCCCTGCAGGACTATAAGGATTTCCAGACCTCCGCGAACGCTTCTACATGTTCGTATACTCCCGAATCTAATGACCCAGGACGAGTCATAAATGCCAGCGCCTACCGAGCGTTTCTCCTGATGAGGGCAGCCGAGGATTTCTCGGTGGAACAATACCGGAAGGTCGCTGAAAGAAACCTGAATTTTGTCATCGAATCTCAAAACGCAGACGGCTCTTGGTACTACTCCACCGACGGCCAGAGAGACTTTGTAGATCACTTTCATACCTGCTTTGTGCTCAAAGCACTGGCAAAAATCGAGCCCCTCACAAAGAATGGTAAATGCACCAGAGCGATTGAGCGGGGGGTGGGTTACTACGTGGCGAACCTATTCGATGAGCGTGGTTTGCCCAGGCCTTTCTCGCGCAGACCCCGGCTGACGGTCTACCGACGAGAATTGTATGATTATGCGGAGTGCATCAACCTGGCCGTGTTACTGAGAGGCCGTTTCCCGGCATTAGACGACATCTTGTCGATTGTCCTCAAGCTGGAAGGATGGCAAAAGCCCGACGGCTCCTTTCGAAGCCGCCAACTCCTTCTCGGTTGGGACAATACTCCGATGCATCGTTGGGCCCAATCCCAATTGTTTAGAAGTCTTTGCTTTCTCCTCTATCAAGACAGACACAATGGCAAGCTTGAATCTGTGACAAAGAACTAGCCAATCTTATGTGCGGAATTTGCGGACAATACAACTTTGGCGACCGAGCTCCGGTGCTCCGCCGAAACATAGAGAAGATGACAAAGAGCCTTGCCCACCGGGGACCCGATGACGAAGGCTACCATATAGCTGGACCGTTGGGGCTGGGTTTTCGGCGGCTTTCTATTATCGATCTTGAAGGCGGCCACCAACCCATGTCGGACCCGGAGGAATCCATCTGGGTCATTTTCAACGGCGAGATCTACAATTTCCCCGAACTGAAGCGCGAACTGGAAGCGTTTGGGCACATATTCCATACCAGGTGCGATACCGAAGTCATCGTCCACGGGTATAAGCAGTGGGGTGATGAGGTCCTCAATCACCTCAACGGAATGTTTGGTTTGGCGATCTGGGATGCACGACAAGAAAGGCTAGTTATCGCTCGGGATCCGTTCGGCATCAAGCTTATTTACTATAAAATAGATCCAAACAGCGTGTATTTTGGATCTGAGATTCGCGCTGTTGCCGCGGGCACAAACGAAAGTGCCGAAATTGATCCCAGTTCTTTAAATCTGTTTCTCCGATATCGTTACACGCCCTCGCCTTACACTCTGTTCAAAGATGTTCGAAAACTTGCCGCGGGAACAATGCTGAAGTTCGAAAAGGGCACTCATTGTTTGCGGCGGTGGTACAAGTATAAGCCAACGCCATTTTCACCCATGAGGTCTTTCGACGAAGCCCAAGAAGAGTTGCTCGAACTCTACAAGCGGTCCGTGAAAAGACAGCTACTCAGCGATGTACCACTCGGGCTGCTGCTAAGCGGCGGTGTCGATTCAGGGTTGTTGCTTGCTCTGATGAATCTGTATGGGGAATCGTGGCGTACATATACGGTCGGGTATGGTTCGAGCTTTTCCGATGATGAGTTGACAGATGCGGCAGATACGGCTGCTAGATTCTCTTCCGAACACACCACCGTAATGCTGGACAGAACGACCTTTGAGGAAGCGCTGCCAAAAATTGTCTCATGTTTGGAAGAACCGATCGCGTCGTCCTCCATTGTCCCCATGTATTTTGTTTGTGAAAGGGCGCGGGAGGATGTGAAGGTTGCGTTGGTCGGCCAGGGCCCGGATGAGTTGTTCGGCGGCTATCGCCGTCATCTCGGCGTAAGATATGGCGCATTTTGGGGAGGTTCCCCCAGGTGGATGCGCGCTTCTGTAGCTGCGGTCATAAATGCACTGCCGCGAAATGAGACTCTAAAAAGGGGCATTTACTCGCTGGATATTCCTGAGCGGATGAGAAGGTATCAGCATGTTTTATCGCTTCTGCCGGGCAATAACATCGACGCGCTTTTTCAGGACGGAATCCTTGGTCCTGATACAGGCGACAAAATCCTCGAGTGCTGGCAGGATCTAGCTCCCCTCATGAGTGAGACTGACGAGCTTGGCGGCTTTCAGTTCGTGGAACTTCGATCTACTCTTCCTGATGAGCTGCTTATGTATGCAGATAAGCTCTCGATGGCACATGGTCTGGAGGTTAGAGTGCCTTATCTGGACAAGGAGATCGTGGAATATGTTGAAAGGTTGCCGGCAAATTTCAAAGTACGGGGTGGGTCACAAAAGTGGCTGCATCGCCAGGTGTGTCGTGCTCTGCTCCCAGCGGCGATACTGAAAAGGAAAAAGCGGGGATTTGCTGTGAACGTTGTTGACGACTGGTTCCGTGGCACAGCGCGCCGGAAAATGGAAGAAATTCTGCTGGACAGAGAATCACAAATATATAATTACCTGTCCGCGCCAGCCGTGCAGGAAATCTATGAACAACATCAGTCAGGCCAACACGACAATCACAAGATTTTATTTAGCCTCGTCGTTTTTGAAGAGTGGCTCAGAGTCAACGAGGGAATGGAAAGCTTGAGCCATTCAACAGGAGATTGAAGGCGCGTCTGAGTCTGCTAGTCTGTCCACTGCGGCGGAGCAATTCCGGGCAGGGATGGCTGAGTTCACCGAGTTCTACAATCATCCATCGCCGGTATCACCGGAGAATAGGGAACGTGAAGCCGGCCAGCGTTTATTACAGCCGGAAGGAGAAGTTCTGAAGGGAAGTCAAAAGCAAGAACGGGGAGAGACCTCTCTAACGACTTAAGTGCAAGATCGAGAGAACAAAAACCGAGTAACTGGTGTTGGACCGAGGATCTAAACGGTTGCTTGTCAGATAGACTCGGTCGTGCCGAGAAACGCAAAAGATAAGAGCTTTGGGGCTGTCGATCAGCAGTCGACATCTACTGGGCTTCTTGCTCATAAACGGTGTACATGAAATAACCAATTAGGTAACAAAGAGCGAACGCGAACCCGGGCCTGCCGATTCCCACGCAGAGGGCTTGCCAGAGGTAGCTGGGGTAAGGAGTTTGCAGTGGTTCTGGGCCAATAGCCCCATGCAGAGATTCCCAAACCGTAAGAATACTCGCTGACCGTGTTCTACATAGAGACCTGGAATTTTGGAAGGCCCCGACGTACAGGGTTACTACCTGTACCAGATTTGGACTTCCAATCAGTATCCTTAAGTCTCCTGGAAGCTTACGCTGTATGGCGCGGGAGTGGCGAGGAGTGTGAGGATGAACGCGCGAGGTACGGAGCTGATCTCGGGAGAGAAGTCACTACGGGGGAAGTCCAGTACGAGCAGGAGCCGCGGCCTGTGTTTGCCGGCGATGCCTTTGCCTGACGCGCTGATCGAGGGATATTCAGGTTTGTTCCTCTCAAAGGAAGGGATCGCTGCGACACGCTGCTCCTGGAGAGTGCCCAAATGGTCTTCGATGAGGATACATATCATCGTCGCTCTTCTTTTGTTTTGGTGCCTGCCCGCCCATGCGACTACCATCAATGCAGCCACCTGCTCGCAAAGTGACGTGCAGAACGCAGTCAATTCAGCGTCTAACGGAGACACCGTACGTGTGCCTGGACCGTGCGTCGTCGCGTGGGCATCTAACGTTACTGTCACCGGAAAGGGAATTACGGTTGATGGCGGAGGCAACACAACCATCACATCCTCCTATGCCTTCAATATACAGTCATCCCTGACCGTCAGTACAAGGATCACTGGTTTCATATTTACTGGACCTGGAAACGCCACTAATGGAGACATCACGACATCGGGAAATAAAAGCAATGCTACGTTTCGCATTGACCATAACACTTTTACCAATGCTAGCCCGACGGTAATCGCGTGCTATAATAACGCCCCGGGTTTGATTGACCACAACACGTTCACGGGCGGCGGTGCCTCGGAAATGATACACAACCTAGCGATGGGGCCATCCGACACAAGCGGCTGGACAGATGACGTTACGCCAGGCGGTCCGAACATGCTGTTTATTGAGGATAACACCTTTGCTAGCAGTGCCTGTACATCAAATTGCTCATTTTTAGGAACATCCGCAGTTCAGTCTTACTACGGCGCGAGGACCGTATTTCGGCACAACACGTTGAACATGGCGCAGGTCGATCAGCATGGCACTGCTGGGAACGTCGGCGCTCGCTGGTGGGAGATCTACGATAATACGTTCAATATAGTGTCAGGTGGAAATCAATCCGCTTACATGGATCTGCGAGCCGGTAGTGGAGTCGTATTCAACAATCACCAAATTGGTTCCACAAACTTGGGTGCAGGTAACATCATACTGCGCGAAGAGGACACTGGCTATCCTGTTCTGTATCAAATAGGTCGAGGTGTCAATGAAGGTTATAGTCCAGCGTATGTGTGGGGGAACGATTCGAGCATGAACGTAGTTAGTAACAGTTCGAACGTTCAAGCAAACAGGGATTTCTTTGTGTCCACAGCGCAGCCTGCAAGCTTAGTCCGTTGCGAACTCGGCACGGACGGCGGCACGGCAAATGGTCTCATTGGAAGCTGTCCGGGGACTTATTCCTATGTTCCCTACCGCTATCCCCATCCACTCCAGGGTGCGTCGTCTGTAGCAGCTCCGACAGGATTAGCGGCCGTTGTTCACTGACTGGCACTCTGACACAAGACACGTGAAGCTAATCCGCGGTTGTCATCGCCCCTCAGCGACTTGATGTTTCTTTTCCGTCCTGAAAGCAATTAGAGAAACCGGGACATAACAGTCGTCTTCGATTCCTGCCTTCCAGTAACATAGCTCCGATGGACTTCCTCACCCAGGATACGAAGGCAGTTGTACTCGTCGGCGGTTTGGGGACGCGCTTGCGATCAGTCTTGCCGTCCACACCCAAACCCCTTGCCTCGGTCGGTGACCGGCCGTTTCTTGAATTGCTTGTTCGGCAACTGCGTTACCAGGGAATTCGTCGTCTGGTGCTTTGTACTGGCTATCTCGCCGACGAAATCGAGAACGGATTGAGCGATGGCAGTACATGGGGTGTAAGCATTGAGTATTCCAAAGAGCCGCATCCCATGGGTACTGCCGGCGCGGTGAAATTCGCCGCACCGCTTCTCCAAGATTCCACAGACTTCCTGGTGATGAACGGCGATTCTTTCATGGAAATTGACTTCCGGCAGCTAATGCACTTTCATAGCAAATCCGGCGGGATAGCAAGTATAGCTGTGCTTCGAATGAAGAATGAACTGCGATATGGAACGGTCCAGGTAACCGCCGGAGGTCGTGTGAGTGGCTTTACGGAAAAGACTGATGGCGATCCCACTGGCTTCGTGAACGCAGGAATCTATGTTTTCAATCGTAGGATTCTCGAGCAAATCCCGGAAGGACCGGGGAGCCTGGAGACGGATATCTTTCCAAAGCTCCTCGATCACGGAGTGTATGCATCAGAACAGCATGGAGTTTTCATCGATATAGGCACTCCGGAAGACTATGCGAGGGCTCAAGAGCTTTGCGGGCGGCTGAATGCGGCCGCCTACCGGAAACGACCCGCAAGCCCTTCTGATTAAGAGGCATACTAGACCCGCGCTAGCAGCCGCTCCTTATCTTTTTGGCTACATCAGCTCCCGGTTCATTGTAGGCGTTTATGAACAGACTGGACAATGAAAATCATGTGACGCCAGCAGGGTAGCCATGTCAGATCCTGACTGCCAAAGTTCGGGGGCTTGGACTCGGTGCTTAATCGCGGAGGAAGGATGAAGCAGGCAAATGACTTCGAACATCGCGTGACCGAGCTGATTGAAGCGTCGATCGCCACGAAACAATCCTTGCTCAGAAGTCCGGAAGTCGTGCTGACTGTGGCTAGGGTCAGCGAAATCCTTGCAAATGCACTCAAGCAGGGAAACAAAGCTCTCTTATTTGGCAACGGCGGCAGCGCGGCTGATGCACAACATATAGCGGCGGAGCTCGTGGGACGCTTTGCATTCGACCGGCCCGCCCTGCCTGCGCTGGCATTATCCGTAAATAGTTCGTGTGTTACTGCCATCGGAAACGACTACGGATTTGATCGAGTCTTCTCTCGACAGCTCGAAGCCTTGGCTCGTCCGGGCGACATCGCCATTGCCATTTCGACTAGTGGAAATTCGACGAATGTGCTTCACGCCATGTCAACCGCCAGAAAAATCGGGTTGAAAACGATCGGCCTGACTGGCCGCAGTGGCGGCAATCTAAGGAACGCAGTGGATTATTGTATCTGTGTCCCATCGAACGAGACACCACGGATTCAGGAATGCCACATCCTTGTCGGCCACATCATCTCAGAACTAGTGGAGCGAGAAATATTCCATGAAGAGGGCAGCGTTTCTGGATCGTGATGGGGTTATAAACCGAAAACCGCCGGAAGGCCAATACGTAACCCGCTGGGAAGAGATGCAATTTCTTCCAGGAGTAGCCGAAGCGATCGTCTTGCTCGCCAGAGCGGGCTTCTGCGTCATTGTCGTTAGCAACCAAAGGTGTGTGGCTAAAGAGTTGTTGACGGTTCGCGAATTGGAGCTGATTCACGTGCGCATGTGCCAGGAGCTTGCCACAGCCGGTGCCGAAATCACCCAAGTTTATTATTGCCCGCACGAAAAGCAACCTCCATGTAATTGCCGTAAGCCCGCGCCGGGCATGCTGTTGACAGCAGCACGCGCACATGAAATTGCGCTGACTGCCTCTTGGATGATTGGTGATTCCGACATCGATATGGAAGCCGGCAGAAACGCAGGTTGCAGAACGGCTCGAATACTGAAGAGCGACCAGGTCGCCAGCGGCGTCGCTGATGTGTTTGCGCAATCTCTGCTCGATGCTGTCCACCGGATACTGTTGCTGGAATCATGACCCGTCCACGTCGAGCTTCGCTCCGGGAAAACTGTTCTCAAATCGCGGTAAGAGTTTTCCCTAAAACCCCCGTTCCGGCGGAGATTGCCTCCAGAGGCCATGGCTTGCGCTCTAGCATCTGTGGCTAACCAGCCTGTTTTCAACAATTAAGACATGATCTGCCAAAGCTAACTTCGCCTGGTGTTCAGAAGTCTGGCAGGCTGATTGCGACCTTCCCCCGTGGGTACGCCGCCAAGTTTGCCAAGTTAATGGCGGTAGCCTATCTGGACGGCGGCACGAGGTTATTTGGCGACTTGATAGCTATTTCCAGGGCTGCCGCTCAGACGATTCCGCTGGGACGGCTCTTGGCAACTTACTGGGATTATCATGACGCACGAAGACAGTGAAAATTCATATTCTAAACCCGCTCTTGGACCGCCGTTGGGACGAGCTGGTTGCTCGCCACCCCAAGGCATCAGTATTCCATCAACGTGGCTGGCTGGAGTCATTGGCTCGCACATATGGATATGAGCCGTTCGTACTGACGAGCGCGCCTGCGGGCGAACCACTGGAGAATGGTCTTGTTCTGTGCCGCGTCTCGAGCTGGATCACGGGAAGTCGTTTCGTATCCGTGCCGTTTGCAGATCATTGTGAGCCCCTATTCAATGATCTCGGCGAGTCCCACGACTTCATGAATTGGCTGCGAGCAGAATGCGATTTACAGCAGCGGCGGTACGCCGAGCTCCGGCCGTTATTGGGAATTGAGGGTACAGGGAATGGTTTGCGACCGAGTCGTTCGTACTGGTTCCACGAGCTTGATATAAAACCGAGTTTGGAACAGATCTTTCGAGGCTTGCACAAGAATTCTTTTCGACGAAAGATCCAAAGAGCAGAAAGAGAACGACTTTCTTATGAAGCAGGCCGATCTGAAAAACTTGTGGACGAATTCTACCGGCTTCTGGTGACTACCCGGAGGCGCCATCAATTACTCCCTCAACCCCGATCCTGGTTCAGAAACTTGCTCGAGGGTCTGGGGGACAAATTGCAGATCAGGGTGGCTCGGAGAAACGGTGTTCCGATCGCGGCGATGCTCAACCTCCAACATCGATCGTCCGTGGTTTACAAATATGGGTGCTCCGACGAAAGGTACCACGGTCTCGGCGGCATGCCGTTTCTGTTCTGGAGACTCGTCGAAGAAAGTAAGGCGTCAGGTGCAGAAATAATTGATTGTGGCCGTTCCGACTTGAATAACGATGGCTTGATTGTTTTCAAGGACAGATTAGGAGCCAGGAGACAATTACTGACCTATTATAGATACACAAATATTAAGAAGAGACAGAAAGTAGCGCAGTGGGACTCGCGAGTGCTCCGCGAATTTTTCTGTAGTTTGCCGGACGCATTCTTGTCTGCGGCCGGTGGGGTCTTATATAAGCATATGGGTTGATCATTCTCTGGTAGTTGCCATCGTGAGTTTTATACAGATCAAGTTCTTGCGTTGAAGGATTTCCAACAACTAGGATGGCAGATGTTCTGGTCAAATGTTTGATATGTCCACATTCCGGGTCCGAAGGATCCCTTTTCATCTCCAGCACATGTCCTGCGTGCAGGTCGGAAGGCACCGTTTCGGTTTTGATTCTCGGGAATTTTTCTGCCGGCAGGGTTAGCCCGGCCGTTTGAGGCCAGTGTCCTAGAGACGTAGTTCCTGGTGCCTGTTCTTCTTGTTGCCAGAATGCTGCTGGCAACAGTCACTAAAGGCGCCAATTTTCTGTCCCACCATTCATCGCCGAGGAGAGTACTCCAATGCCCATCACATGCTCACTGGGGATTATGGCTCACAACGAGGAAGCCAATATCGGGCGGCTACTCGAGGCAGTGTTTTCACAACGGATGAAGAGTGTTACGGTGACCGAGATTGTGGTCGTGGCCAGCGGCTGCACCGACAATACCGAGGCAATTGTATGTGACTGGGCGAAGCGCGACCCACGTATACGCCTGCTGGTGCAGGAAAAGCGGGCGGGCAAGGCGTCTGCCATCAATGAATACCTGCCACAAGCACGGGAAAAAATCCTGGTCCTTTGCAGCGCCGACCTGCTTCCCGAAGCCGATGCCATCGAACAGCTGGTGGCCCCACTCATCGACCCAGAAGTGGGGATGACCAGCTCGCGGCCTGTGCCGGTCAACGATCCCGAGCGATTCATGGGCTTTGCGGCCCACATGCTATGGGATCTGCATCACAGGATTAACCTGATCAGTTTCAAGGCCGGCGAGATGTGCGCATTCCGTAAAATCTTCGAGCGAATCCCCTATCATACAGCCGTGGACGAAGCCAGCATCGAGCCAGTAGTCCGTGGTCAGGGTTATCGCGTCCAATACGTTCCTACGGCGGTCGTCTACAACAAGGGCCCCGAAACGGTGGCCGACTTTTTGAGTCAACGTCGTCGCATCTACGCCGGCCACTTGGCAGTTCGCGATACCTTGGGTTACAGCGTGAGCACGATGAGCGTCCGCAGAATCCTTGCGACCTTGCTCCGCAACCTCGATTTGCGCCCCCTTCATTTCTTCTGGACCTGGGCTGTGGTCGGGCTCGAGGCATATGGTCGTATGCTTGGGTTACGCGACTATAAGAAGCGCCGCGATCACCGGGTTTGGGAGATCGCAACGACTACGAAACAGCTCAATATGCTCGCCAAGTCGACCACGAAAGCCGGGAGCCTCGCCGGGCCAGTCAGCCAATTCAAAGTAGGGCCCTAAAATATGAACTCCACCGCCGGCATATTGGCACGCATTCCCCTGTTCAAACTTTACCGCAAGTTTGGCTGGCCGCAATTGTTGCCGTTGAATCTCACGCTATCTCCTTCTCCGAAGTGCAATTCCCGTTGTCTTACCTGCAACATTTGGATGAAGCGCGAGAACGAACTCACGATAGAGGAATGGGACAAAGTTCTCGCTTCCCTGGGGCAGGCGCCATATTGGTTCACGATCAGCGGGGGAGAGCCACTGATGTATCCGCACGTCGTCGAGCTGGCCCAATTGGCCTATAAGCACTGCTCGCCTGGTGTAATCAACATTCCCACGAACGCTATCCTGCCCAACATCCCAGAGCGCGTGGAACGGATCGCCAAGTCCTGTCCCAATAGCCAGTTGATCATCAACCTTTCGCTGGACGGCGTGGGCGCAAAACACGACCACATCCGGGGCATTCCAGGGAACTTCGCCAAATTCGAACAACGCCTTAAGCAACTCCTGTCGTTGCGGAAGACCCTTAAGAACCTAACGGTGGGCATCCACTCCGTGGTTTCGGTGTTCAGCGTCGGACATCTGGACGAACTGATAGCCTACGCCGACAAGTCGGGTGCCGATCAATTCATCACCGAGATTGCCGAACCCCGGGTGGAGTTGGATACAGTCGGCCTGCCCATTACGCCGACAGCGGAAGAATACGCGAGGGCCATTGATCGTCTGATTGACTACGTGGAGAGTAAGCGGTTCACTGGCGTGGCCAAGATCACCGAGGCGCTTCGCGTGGAATATTACAAGCTGGTTAAGCGCATTCTGGACGAGAAAGACCAGGTCATTGATTGCTATGCCGGCTGGGTGAGTGCGCAGATCTATGCCGACGGCACGGTCTGGCCCTGTTGCGTGCGCGCCGACAATCTGGGCAATCTGCGCGACCATCACTACGATTTCAAGGAGATCTGGTTCGGCGACAAAATCAAGGAAGTACGCCGCAGCATCGCCGCCAAGGAATGTCACTGCCCGCTGGCCAACGCCTCGTACACAAACATGCTGCACAACATTCCGACTCTGGCGCGCGTGGGTGCTAAGGTATTGAGCCCTAGCACTCACTCGTGATCGGATGCCGCAATCCCGATTCGTCACGCAGCCAAAGTCGCTGGGCAGACGCAACCTTAGCCAGCGCCCGACGAGTCAGGACCAGAGTGGCGAACTTCGCGATACAGCCGCCAGAGCTGTGATAGATATGCGAAAACAATCTTCTTGGAAAGCTTGGACTCACCGTGTGCTCGGGGACCAAACGTATATGGAACCTCGCGCAGGCGGCAAGGTTGCATGTGGGCGGCAATCTCCAACAGAATCTTGAAACCACGGACGTTCAGGCGGTCACGGATCTTCAGGAACTTGTCCCGGCGCATCATGAAGTAGCCGGACATCGGGTCGCGCAGCTCCACTCCCAGAAGCCACTGCGCCAGCTTCGTGCAGCCCCAGGAGCCCAGACGGCGAATCACACCCCAATTGGTTGTCCCGCCACCCGGCATGTATCTGGTGGCTACCACCAGGTCAGAGCCGTTCATCAGCTCCTTGAGCATTCGCGGGAGCACTGCCGGGTCGTGCTGCAAGTCGGCATCGATGCACGCTACAGCCTCGCCAGTCGCAGAACTGAAACCGTCCACCACACTCGGCCCAAGCCCGCGATTAGAGGTTCGGCGCAGAAATCGCACGCGTGGGTTGCGTTGTCCGATCTCCTCCGCCCGTACCCAGGTGAGATCCGGAGAATCATCATCGCTGATCAAAATCTCGTAATCGGCGCCCTCCAGAACCTTCTCAAGTTCGGCAATGAGCAGGCAGATGTTCTTGGACTCGTTATACGTTGGTGAAATTACGCTCAGCTTCATGGGGTCGCGGGGAACATCGTAGCTCAGAAGATCAAGAGCCAGCAAGCTTGCCAACCGGCGAACCAATCACTACGATTTCAAGGTGATCTGGCCCGGCGGCGCTTTGGCAGCAGTTTTTGAGGAACAGTACCTTGGCATGCGACTGGTTGGATAAGTTCCATCACGACACAGAAAAAGATCCGGCTTATGCCGAGAAAACTCTTGCGGCTTATCGCCTCGGCATGAGGGCGAAGGGGTCCATCGTGGGTGTGGTTATTCAGCGGACGCAAGACTGTTGTGATGCGGCGCGGCAACTGCCCGAGGGTAAGATCTACCACCCCGATGAAGCCCCCCGTGTGCCACTGCCTGACTGTCCGCAAGGACGCCGCTGCGGTTGCGTTTACCGGCCGGTTATGAATTACGAGCGAACTAAGGAAGGATGAAGGTGTCCACAGTTTACCCCGTGGGGGCCACGTGCCCAAAACCGGGACCCAAGCAGATGTTCAGCCCGGGCGCCAAGTATTCTCAATTCCTCCCACTCTATGACTACTAAACCGCTCATTGTTGTCGTGGGAGCCGACGGATTTGTCGGTGGCCGCCTGGCAGAAGCCCTGCATGCCGAGCGCCTCGTTTACGGTCGCTGCCAGAACGGCGATGTTCACGTCAGCCGCGCCCAAGATCTTTTGATGCAAGCCGATGTGATCATCAATGCCGGTGGTTTCAGGCTACGTCCCGGCTTGACGTATGCCGATTATCAGCGGTCGCATCAGGGAGCAACATCTGCGATCGTTCCGTGGATTCGCAAGGGGGCGTTGTTCATTCATATGTCGAGCGCGGCTGTGCTCGGCAAGTCTTCGGAACACAAGCTGGGGAATCACATGCCGCCTGACCCCAGGTCCTTTCCCTCACTAGCCTACGATC
>WNGN01000427.1_pt1 | contig 36435 bp, 35 predicted proteins | sample 5400561 | NCBI WGS metagenome assembly WNGN01 (sample SAMN13153379, study PRJNA577476) | soil metagenome | isolation source: 115 cm soil or saprolite under Garry oak tree replicate 2 | place: USA:California | collected 2016-06-15 | reverse complement strand
TACGAGAACCGCGTCTACCAGGTCTGGCTCGAAGACGGTTCCTCTGCGAGTACGCCGCACTCGGTGGTCGCGAAGTTCTACCGTCCCGCGCGCTGGTCCGACGCTCAGGTCCTCGAGGAGCACGCGTTCAGCTTGGAGCTTGCCGAGCGCGAGATCCCGGTCGTCGCGCCGCTCGCGGCCAACGGAAATACGCTGCACGCGTCCGGCGGCTTTCGCTTCGCGATATTTCCGCGCCGCAGCGGGCGCGCGCCGGAGCTCGAGGACCGCAAGACGCTCGAGTGGATCGGCCGCTTCATCGGGCGCATTCACGCGGTGGGCGCGACGCGCTCGTTCGCCGATCGGCCCGCGCTCGACCTCTCTAGCTTCGGCCGCGAGCCGCGCGACTGGCTGCTTGCGCACGATTTCATTCCGGCGGACCTGCTGGACGCATGGAAGAGCGCGGTCGACCTCGCGCTCGCGTGCGTCGCCGCGAGCTACGAGCGCGCGGGCGAGGTGCGCACGCTGCGCCTGCATGGAGACTGCCACGCCGGAAACATGCTATGGACCGACGATGGGCCGCACTTCGTGGACTTCGACGACTGCCGCTCAGGCCCGGCGATCCAGGACCTCTGGATGCTGCTCTCGGGCGACCGGACTTCGATGACGCGGCAGCTCGCCGACGTCCTCGCCGGCTACGAGGATTTTCAAGAGTTCGATCCGCGCGAGCTGCATCTCCTGGAGGCTTTGCGGACGCTGCGCCTCATCCACTACTCGGCCTGGATCGCGCGGCGCTGGGACGATCCCGCGTTCCCGGCGGCGTTTCCCTGGTTCAACACCCAGCGCTACTGGCAGGATCGTATCCTGGAGCTGAAGGAGCAGGTCGCCTTGATGCAGGAGGAACCGATTCGGGTTTGATCCGCCACGTGTCCCTCGAGTCTTCCCCTCCCCCTTCGCCCAGCCGGCGCGACGCCGCGCTCACCGTCACGCTGGTGGTGTTCTGCCAGGGCTTCAACATGTTGTCGCTCGGCGGCATCGCGCTCTTCCTGCCGCTCATCCGCGAAGATCTGCACATGAGCTTCGCGCAGGCGGGAATGCTGTCGGCGGCCGCGACCTTCACCTACGCGCTCGGCCAGATCCCCGGGGGCTACCTCGCCGACCGCTTCGGGCCGAAGCGCGTCTTTTTCATCGGCATCCTCGGTTCGACTCTGCTTTCGCTCAACTTCGGGATGATCCAGTCCTATCCGGCCGCTCTCGCGAACCAGATCGTGTCGGGTGCGTTCCGCGCGTTGATCTTCGCGCCGGGCCTGACGCTCGTCGCTTCCTGGTTCCCCGCGGACCGAAAGGCGACCGCGATGGGCGTGTACGTGATCGGCGGCGTGTCGGGGAACATCCTGCTCTCGCTCGTCGGACCGTTCCTCGTGGGACATTACGGGTGGCGCCCGCCGTTCATCACCTTCGCGGCGCTGGGGGTCTGCATGGCGTTCGTGTATCTCGCCTTGGGCAAGCAGAAACCCGCCGCGGGATCCAAGCACCCGGTGAGCGTGCTCGATGCGTTCCGGCTCTTCCGCTACCCGATCATGTGGGTCTGCGCAGGAATCCAGTTCATCCGCTTCGGAGTGACCACCTCGTTCAATTTCTGGCTGCCTTCGCTGCTGGTGGCCGATCGCGGCCTGTCGCTCCAGGCCGCCGGATTCATCACGGCGATGGGCTTCGCGCTGACCGGGCCTTCCAACGCGCTCGGCGGCTACGCCTCGGACCGCCTGAGGAACCCGCCGCTCGTCATCGGCGCGTCGCTCGCCGTGCTCGCCTGCACTTCGGCGCTGCTCGTCATCGTCGACTCCATCCCTTTGCTCGTGCTCGTGGTCGCGGTCAACGCGGTCTTCCTGCAGTTCTATTTTGGGCCGCTCTTCTACGTTCCGGTCGAGGTGCTGGGACCGCGCGTCGCCGGCATCTCCGCGGGATTCTGCAACATGTTCGCCAACCTGGGCGCGCTCGTTTTCGCCTACGCGCTCGGCGTGGTGAAGGACAGCGCGGGTGCCTTCACCTGGGGCTTCATCGCGACGAGCGCGGTCTGCGTCGTCGGCGTCGCGCTCGCCGCAGTGCTTGCGCGCATGAGGACGCGCGCGCTCGCCCGCCTCCACGGCAACGGCTGATTCGGCGCCACACCGCCTCGCCGCGAAACCGTTATCCTTGCTGGCGCGCCGGCACATTACCGGATAACCCGGCGCAGCGGCTGCCCGCGGCGGTGAATGTGAATTTGTCACAGATTTGATGCGCACTGCTTAACAAACCGGGGCGTGCGTGTGGCGGCACAATGAGCGGGGACCGCGCAGAGGGAAGGGACCCATTGAATCCACGCCGACAGGTGTTGATCGCGCTCGGGCTGGGCGCCTTCGCGGTGCCGCTCGCCTCCTTCGCCCAGCAGCAGGGCAGGATCTGGCGTGTCGGTTTCCTCGCGCTGCGCCACGTGAATTTTGTCGATGCCGACTACTACTACGGACCGTTCCGGCAGGGGATGCGCGAGCTCGGTTACGTCGAAGGCAGGAACCTGGTCATTGAATGGCGTTCGGCCGAGGGCGAAGCCGAGCGCCTGCCGGATCTGGCCGCGCAATTGGTGCAGCTCAAGGTCGATGTCATCGTAACCGCAGGGACGCCCGCCACCGGCGTGGCGCAGAAAGCCACCGCCACGATCCCCATCGTCATCGCAGCCGCCACCGATCCGGTCGGAAGCGGATTTGTCAAAAGTCTTTCGCATCCCGGGGCCAATATCACCGGGCTTTCGAACCTCACCCTGGACATCAGCCCCAAGAACCTGGAGATCATGCTCAGCATCGTTCCCAGGCTCTCCCATGTGGCCGTTCTGGTGAATCCCACGAACTCGGCGCATGCGGCAATCCTGAAGAGCACCCGGACTGCGGCGCAGAAACTCAACATCAAGGTCCTGCCCGCGGAAGCGCGAACCGCGCAGGAGATCGAGCGCGCATTTTCCGCGATGGCCCGCGAGCACGCCGGAGCGGTCATCGTCGCGATCGACTCTTTCTTCATCCAGCAGGGGCGCCAGATCGCCGATCTGGCGGCGAAGCACCGACTGCCCTCCATGTCCGGGAGCCGGGAATACGTCGAGGCCGGCGGACTGATGAGCTACGGGCAAAACCTCGCCGACAATTTCCGCCGCGCGGCGACCTACGTCGACAAGATCCTCAAGGGCGCGAAGCCCGGCGACCTGCCGGTCGAGCAACCCACGATATTCGAATTGTTCATCAACCGCAGGACCGCCAAGGCGATCGGGCTCGCGATTCCGCAGGAGCTTCTCCTCCGTGCCGACAGGGTGATCGAATGACTACGCGCCGGCAAATCCTGGTCGCATTGGGAGCCGGTACCCTCGCGGCGCCGCTCGTGTCCTTCGCCCAGCAGCAGAGCAAGGTCTGGCGCGTCGGGTTTTTCCAATACGCCTCGCGCCAGTCTACGGTGGATTCAGGCCGATACCAATTGTTCCTCGACGGCATGCGCGAGCTAGGTTACGTCGAGGGCAAGAATCTTGTGATCGAGGCGCGCTTTGCGGACGGCAAGACTGGGCCCCTGCCCGACTTAGCGTCGGAACTGGTGCGGCTGAGAGTCGACGTCATCGTGGCAATGGGAACGCCCGTCTATCAGGCGTTGCAGAACGCGACCCAAACCATTCCCATCGTCATCACGGTCTCGGCCGATCCGGTCGGCGAGGGCTTCGCCGCCAGCCTGGCGCGGCCTGGAGGAAACATCACTGGCCTGTCCTCGGCCAATCTCGACTTGACTGCGAAACACCTCGAGCTCCTTATGACCGCCGTGCCCAGGTTATCCCGTGTAGCGGTGCTGATAAATCCGGCCCATAGAGGGCATCCCGCGCGGGTGAAGGTCATTCAGGCCGCCGCACGGAGGACCGGCATGCAAGTTCTACCGGTGGATGCACCTACCCCCGATGGCATCGAGCGCGGCTTCGCCTCGATGTCGCGGGAACGCGCTCAGGCCGTCATCATTCTGGGCGACTCCTTTTTCGACCAGCAGGAGCGGCAAATCACGGCGCTGGCGCTCAAGCATCGACTGCCCTCCATCTTTGTGGTCCGGGATTTCGCCGAAGCCGGAGGCCTGATGAGCTACGGGCAGAACCAAGCCGACAATTTCCGGCGCGCCGCGACTTATGTGGACAAGATACTCAAAGGCGCAAAACCCGGCGACCTGCCAATTGAACAGCCGACCAAGTTCGAACTGGTGATCAACATGAAAACCGCCAGGGCGCTCGGCATCAAAATTCCGAACTCGATCCTGCTGCGGGCCGACAAGGTGATCGAGTGAACACACGCCGTAAACTTCTCGTTGCGCTCGGCGGGAGCGCGCTCCTCGCACCGTTCGGCTCCTTCGCTCAACAAGCACGAAAATCCGTCGTCGTAGGAATGCTGCGGTACGGAGACCGGCCAGGCAGCCAAGTTTACATCGATGCCTTCAAGCAGGGTATGCAGGAACTCGGCTACATCGAAGGCAGAAATCTCGCTCTGGAGCTGCGCTTCGCGGAAGGAAAAGCCGAGCGCCTTCCCGCTCTCGCCGAGGAACTGGTGCAGCTGAAAGTCGACGTCATCCTGACCGGGGACACGCCCTCGGCTCGCGCGGCGCAACGCGCGACCCGCGTCATCCCCGTCGTCATGGGAACCGCCACCGATCCGGTCGGCAGCGGGCTCGTCGCGAGCCTGGCACGCCCGGGCGGAAACATTACCGGTTTCTCGAATATGTCGAGCGACATCAGCCCGATGCGCCTGGAGATGCTGATTGCAGTGGTACCGAAACTCTCACGCGTAGCCGTTCTGCTGAACCCGTCGAACCCGGCAACGCGCACGGAACTGAAAAGTCTCGAGGCAGCGAACCAGCGCGCCAAGCTCACACTGCTGGCGCTGGAGGCAGAAACGCCGGAACAGATCGAGCGCGCCTTTGCCGCAATGGTCAAGCAGCGCGCCCAGGGCGTCGTCATGACCAACGATGTCTTGTTCGGTCAACAACGGCACCAGATCGCGGAGTTGGCGCTGAAATATCGCATCCCGTGTCTGGGCGCGCTCCCGGCGAGCGCCGACGCCGGTTTGCTGATGAGCTACGGGCAGAACATCGTCGAGAGCTACCGGCGCGCTGGAACTTACGTGGACAAGATCCTCAAAGGGGCCAAACCCGCCGACCTGCCGGTCGAGCAGCCGACAAAAATTGAGCTTGTCATCAACATGAAAACCGCCAAGGCGCTCGGGATCAAGATTCCCCGGTCGATCCTGGTGCGCGCGGACAGGGTGATCGAATGATTAGCCGCCGTAAACTTCTCGTTGCGCTCGGCGGGAGCGCGCTCCTCGCACCGTTCGGCTCCTTCGCTCAACAAGCGGGAAAATCCGTCGTCGTGGGAGTGCTGAGATATGCAGACCAGTCGAGTAGCCAACCTTATGTCGCTGCCTTCAAGCAGGGCCTGCAGGAACTCGGCTACATCGAAGGCAGGAACCTCACCCTGCATTTGCGCTTCGCAGAAGGAAAAGCCGAGCGCCTTGTCGTCCTCGCCGAGGAACTAGTGCAGCTGAAAGTCGACGTCATCCTGACCGGGGACACGCCCTCGGCTCGCGCGGCCCAACGCGCGACCCGCGTTATCCCCATCGTCATGGGAAGCACAACCGATCCGGTCGGCAGCGGGCTCGTCGCGAGCCTGGCGCACCCGGGAGGAAACATTACCGGTCTCTCAAATATGTCGAGCGACATCAGCCCGAAGCGCCTAGACATGCTGATCGCTCTAGTCCCCCGACTATCCCGCGTCGCTGTCCTGCTGAACCCGACGAACCCGGCAACGCGCTTGGAACTGAAAAGTCTCGAGGAAGCGAATAAGAGCTCCGGGCTCAAATTGCTCGCGCTGCAGGCGGAAACGCCGGAACAGATTGAGCGCGCCTTTGCCGTAATGGTCAAGCAGCGCGCCCAGGGCGTCGTTATGACCAACGATGCATTGTTCACTCAGGAGCGGTACCAGATAGCGGAGTTGGCGCTGAAACATCGCATTCCCTCGCTGTGCGGTATCAGCCGGTACGCAGACGCCGGCTTCTTGCTGAGCTACGGGCAGAACATCGAAGAGAACTTCCGGCGCGCGGCAGTCTACGTGGACAAGATCATCAAAGGGGCCAAACCCGCCGACCTGCCGGTCGAGCAGCCGACAAAAATCGAGCTTGTCATCAACATGAAAACCGCCAAGATGCTCGGAATCAAGATCCCACAGTCGATCCTGGTGCGCGCGGACAGGGTGATCGAGTGAAGACACGCCGACAATTGCTGATCGCGCTCGGCGCGAGCGTGCTTGTGGTGCCCCTCGGGTCCTTCGCCCAGCAGCAAATCAAGGTCTGGCGCATCGGTATTCTTTCTGTGCGCTCGCGACCGGTTTCTTTTGAGGGCGATCCTTACGGCGTTTTCCTGAAGGGCCTGCGGGATCTCGGATATGTCGAAGGCAAGAACATCGTCATCGAGTGGCGCTTTGCGGAAGGGAAATACGAGCGGCTTCCAGGCCTCGCGGCGGAGCTGGTGGGCCTGAAGGTGGATGTTCTCGCGGTGGTCAACACGACGGTAATCCGCGCGGCGCGGCAGGCGACCGGCACGATCCCCATCGTCATGTTGAACTCTTCCGATCCCGTCGGCTCCGGGTTCGTCGCGAGCCTGGCGCGTCCCGGGGGAAACATCACCGGCCTTTCCAATCTCATAGGCGACATCGCGCCCAAGTATGTAGAGCTGCTCACAATCGTCGTACCCAAGCTGTCCCGCGTGGCAGTCCTGTTGAATCCCGCCAACACGCAACATCGGTCGACCTTCAGCAACATTCAAGCCGCCGCCGCAAAGGTCGGGATCAGGACATTTCCTATGGAGGCGGAAACTCTGCAGCAAGTCGAGACCGCATTTGCCGCTGCGGTTCAGCAACGAGCTGGAGCCATAATCGTGGCGATCGACGCGCGTTTCACCGATTACCTTCCGCAGATTGTGGGACTGGCTGCCAGGAATCGCATGCCTGCGATGTTTCCAGATCGCGGCTACGTCGAGGCCGGCGGGCTGATGAGCTACGGCCAGGACTTTGGCGAGTCCTACCGGCGCGCTGCAGCCTACGTCGACAAGATTTTCAAGGGCGCGAAACCCGCAGAGCTGCCGGTGGAGCAGCCCACGAAGTTCGAGCTGGTCATCAACCGCAAGACCGCCAAGGCGCTCGGACTCGCCATTCCGCAGGAACTGCTGCTCCGCGCGGACAAGGTGATCGAATGAACCGCCGCGAGTTGGTTTCCCTGCTTGCGCTGAGTCTCTTCTTCGGAAACTCGGTCAATGCGCAGGTAGCGGCCAAGCTGAATCGGATCGGATTTCTCGGCACCGGTTCGGCTGCCGCGGTTGCGAAGCCGCTCGAGGCGTTGCGGGCGGGATTGCGCGAATTGGGCTACGTCGAGGGCAAGAATCTCTCCATCGAGTACCGGTGGGGCGAGGGAAAAACCGAACGGCTTCCCGAGCTTGCGGCCGAGCTGGTCCGCCTCAACCTGGAACTCATCGTGGTCTGGGGCACGGCCGCTGCTCTCGCCGCCAAGCGGGCGACTTCGACTCTGCCCATTGTGCTGGTCAATGTCGGAGACCCGGTGGAGACGGGACTGGTGGCAAGCCTCGCCCGGCCAGGCGGCAACCTCACGGGCTTGAGCAACCTCGGCGGCGCCGTGGCTGAAAAGCAGATTGAACTGCTCGCCCAGGTGATTCCCGGGATTACGCGAATCGCCGTTTTACGCAATCCCGACAATCCTTCGCTGCTGCCGCAGCTCAAGGGGGCCGAGACCGCGGCCCGTTCCCTGCGCCTGCAGCTCCGGGTCCACGACGCTCGCACGGTCAAGGACTTCGACGCGGCGTTCACGGCGATGGCGGCGGCGCACGAATCCGCGCTGCTGGTGCTGGCCGAACCGCTGTTCTTCACGGAGTCCCGGCGCATCGTCGAGCTGGCGATCAGGAATCGGCTGGCGACAGTCACAGCAAGAGGAGAGATGGCAGAGGTCGGTGTCCTGCTGGCGTACGGAGCGAGCACCGTAGAGCAGTTCCGCGAGGGAGCCATGTACGTGCACAAAATCCTTCGGGGAGCGAAGCCGGCGGATCTGCCAGTGCAGCAGGCGACGAAATTCGATCTCGTCCTGAACCTGAAGACCGCCAAGGCGCTCGGGATAACGATCCCGCGGTCGGTCCTGTTTCGCGCAGACAGGGTGATCGAGTGAAAGACGGACACATGCCTGCCGCTCTTACCCGCCGCGTCGGAGCGGCGACGTCGTGCCGCTCAACGCGACGGGCTGTGCTTCTCGCTACGGCGGCGTGGGCGATCCTTGTATTGCCGCTCGCGCCTTTCGCCCAGCAGACGGCGAAGGTCCCACGGATCGGCCTGCTGTCTCCGGATCCGTTTCCCGGCGAGCGCGACGTGATTATTCTCAAGCGTCTCGCCGAACTTGGCTGGATAGAGGGTAAGACGGTCGCGTTCGAGCGGCGGTCGGCACAGAATAACGAGGGGCGCCTTCCCGCGCTCGCGCGCGAGCTTGTGCTCGAGAAGGTGGACGTTATCGTCGCGATCACGACACCGGCAGTTCAGTCTGCAAAGGACGCAACCTCGACTATTCCGATCGTAATGGCACCGGCGGGCGACGCACTTGCCTCGGCTTTCGTGACGAACCTCGCGAAACCCGGCGGCAATATTACCGGAGTGACGTTCTCGCACGAGGTGCTTGCGCCGAAGCGGCTTGAACTCCTAAGAGAAGTGCGGCCGGAACTCGAACGAGTCGCGGTGCTCGGCTTGCGGAATATCCGTTCTTTACACCAGCCGATGTGGAGCGCAACCGAACAGGCCTCGCGGGTGCTGAAAATCCCGGTCCGCCTGTTCGAAATTCCGAACGCACACGAGCTTGGTTTTGCGTTTCCCGAAATGGCGCGCGCACGCATGAACGCCCTCGTCGTGCTGCCGGCTCCGGGCTTCGCGGCCGAGCGGCGTCGCATTGCGGAACTAGCGAGCAAGCACAAGTTGCTGAGCATGTGCGACCGCGTCGAGTACGTGGAGGCCGGTTGCCTGATGAGCTACGGCGCAAGCCTCACGGAGATCCTCCGTCAAGCGGCGGCGCAACTGGACCGCATCCTCAAAGGTGCCAGGGCCGCCGAACTGCCTGTCGAGCAGCCAATCAAGTACGAACTCGCAATCAACGTGAATACCGCCAAGGCGCTCGGCGTCACGATCCTGCAGTCGATCCTGGTGCGCGCGGACAAGGTGATCGAATGAGCTCGACGTTTCTCCGCGCCGCACTCGCCGCCGCGCTCCTGACGGCGTTGCCGCTGCGCCCCGCCCACTCGCAGGCCCCGCAGAAGATGCATCGGCTCGCGATTCTTCAGCTTGCGACGGCGGAGAATCAGCGCAAGAACGAGGCGGCGTTCGAGCAGGGACTGAAGGAGCTCGGCTACGTCGAAGGAAAAAACATCGCAATCGAGCGACGCTACGCCTTCGTGGACAAGATACTCAGGGGTGCGAAGCCCGGCGACCTGCCGATCGAGCAACCCACCAAGTTCGAGCTCGTCATCAACCTGAAGACCGCGAAAGCGATCGGGCTCGCCGTTTCGAAGGACATGCTGCTGCGCGCGGACCGGGTGATCGAATGAACGGCCGCCGCAAACTGCTCACAGCGTTCGGCCTGTGCGCGCTCGCAGCGCCGTTGGGGGCCTTCGCGCAGCAACCGGCCAAAGTCTGGCGGATCGGCTTTTTCTACTTCGGCTCGCGCCAGTCGGCGATGGACACCGGCCGGTACCAACTCTTCCTGCAGGGCATGCGCGAGCTCGGCTACGTGGAGGGGAAGAATTTCGTCATCGAGGCGCGCTTTGCGGACGGGGTGAATCAAAGCCTGCCGGGGCTGGCGGCGGAACTTGTCGAATCAAAAGTCGACGTCATCGTGACAACGGGAAGCCCCGCAAACATTGCGGCACAACGGGCGACCAGGACCATTCCCATTGTCGTCACGGTCTCGTCGGACCCCATCGGTGAAAAACTCGCCGCAAGTCTCGCGCGACCGGGCGGCAATGTTACCGGGTTGTCCTCCGTCAATGTCGACGTGGTTCAGAAGCACGTCGAGCTGCTCGCGACAACCTTGCCGCGTTTGTTGCGCATCGCCGTGCTCCTGAATCCGGACAATGCGGGGCATGCGCCGATGCTGGAGAATATCCGTGGGGCCGCGCAGCGCACCGACAAGCAGGTGCAAGTAGTGCGCGCCGGCACCACCGAGGAAATCGAACGCGGGTTCGCCGCCATGACGAGCGGCCGTGCCGACGCCCTCATCATCCTGGGCGACACATTTTTCCTGCAGCAGATTCGGCAGATCGCCGGTTTTGCGCTCAAGCGGCGGCTGCCGTCCATAGCCACAATCCCGGAATACGCGGAGGCCGGCGGGCTCATGAGCTATGGATCGAACATCACGGCCGGCTTCCGGCGCGCCGCGACCTACGTGGACAAAATACTCAAAGGCGCGAAGCCGGGAGACCTGCCGATCGAGCAGCCGACCACGTACGAGTTGGTGGTGAATTCTAGGACGGCCAAGGCGCTTGGAATTGCGATCCCGCAGGACGTCGGAATATTCTGATCGCCTTAGGGGCGGGTGCGCTCGCGGCGTCGCTCGGGTCCTTCGCCCAGGAGCAGCGCAAGGTCTCGCGCATCGGTTTTTTCTATCTCGGTTCGCGCGAAATGGCGCTGGACCGTTTGCGCATATTCCTGGAGGGAATGCGCGAGCTCGGCTACGTCGAGCGCAAGAATTTCGTCGTCGAGCTGCGTTTTGCCGACGGGAAATACGAGCGTCTTCCCGGGATATCAGCGGAACTGGTAGGGCTAAAAGTAGACGCCATCGTGGCAAACGGAACCGCGGTGTACCGGTCGCTGCAGCGGGCCACCAGCACCATTCCGATCGTCATCACCACCTCGCCCGATCCGGTCGGCGAGGGCTTCGCCGCAAGCTTGGCGCGCCCCGGCGGAAACTTCACCGGCTTATCGACCGGCAATGCCGAAGTTGCGCCGAAGTACATCGAGCTGCTGAAGATCGCCGTGCCGAAGATATCCCGTGTCGCGGTGCTGATGAATACGACCAACGTCGGGCATCCGGGGCAGCTGAAGATCGTCCGGGCCGCCGCTCAGAAAGCCGGCATGACGGTAATCGCGGCGGACGCGCGCACTCCTGATGAAATCGAACGCGGCTTCGGGAAACTGGCCCAGGACCGCGCCGAGGGCGTCATCGTCTTTGGCGACACATTCTTCACGCAGCAGATACGACAAATCACCGAGCTGGCAATAAGGAATCGACTGCCTACCGTAGCCTCGACGCGCGAGCAGGCCGCGGCCGGAGCTTTCATGAGCTACGGAGCGGATACCCTGGAATTCTTCCGCCGCGCCGCGACCTTTGTAGACAAGATACTCAAAGGCGCCAGACCCGGCGAGTTGCCCATTGAACTACCCACCAAGTTCGCTCTGGTGATCAACCGCAAGACCGCCAAGACGATCGGGCTCGCCGTTCCTCGGGAGCTGCTGCTGCGCGCCGACGAGGTGATCGAGTGACCACACGCCGGAACATCCGCCGGACGTTCATCCTCGCCGCCGCAGCCTGGCCCGCGCTCGCGTGGGCGGGCGCAGCACGCGCGCAGGCGCCGGCCAAAGTCCGCCGGATTGGACTGCTCTCGCCATCTTCTCCTTCCCTTGCCGCGCTCGTGCTCCAGGCATTCCGGCGCGGTCTCCGCGACCTCGGATGGGTCGAGGGAAAGAACATGATCATCGAGTACCGCTATGCGGAGGGTAGTACCGATCGCCTCCCTGACCTCGCAGCCGATCTCGTCCGCCTCAACGTTGACGTCATTGTCGTTTCCAGTGCTCCCGCTGCTGTGGCTGCCCAAAAAGCTACACGGGCTATTCCTATCGTTATCGCGGCTGCGGGTGACCCTGTTGCGAGTGGGCTGGTTGAGAACCTGGCGCGGCCCGGCGGCAATATCACGGGGTTGTCCCAGATGACCCACGAGACGGCTGGAAAACGGCTGGAGCTGCTCAAGGAGATTGTTCCCAAGCTCTCCCGTGTGGCTGTGCTCTGGAATGCGCAGGGCGGAGGCTCGGCATCTAGTTGGAAAGAACTTCAAAACCCGGCACGGCAACTGGGGATCCAGCTTCATTCGATCGAAGTACGGAGCCCCAGCGATTTCGACAAAGCGTTCGAAGACGCGACCCGGGCGCGCGCGGGCGCTCTTTTCGTCACAGCGGAACCAGTGATCACTACGAATCTGGAACGGATCGCGGGCCTCGCAGCTAGGAGCCGCCTGCCGTCGATATTTCAGTGGTCGGAATTCGCGGACGCTGGCGGCTTTGTGAGCTATGGGCCAGACCGTGCCGACATGTACCGGCGCGCCGCCACCTATGTAGACAAGATCCTGAAAGGCGCCAAGCCCGGTGATCTGCCGGTCGAGCTGCCGACGAAGTTCGAGCTGGTGATCAACATGAAAACGGCCGGGGCGCTCGGGATCACGATCCCGCAGTCGGTGCTGCTGCGCGCGGACAGGGTGATCGAATGACTACACGCCGGAAGATCCGACGGACGCTCATCCTCGCCGCGGCAGCCGTGCCCGTGCTCGCCTGGGCGGGCGCAGTGCGCGCGCAGGCGCCGGCAAAAATCCGCCGGATAGGATTCCTTTCGCCGTGGGCTCCTTCCGATGCGGCGCTCTGGCACCGGGCGTTCCGTGTGGGTCTCAGCGACCTCGGATGGGTCGAGGGAAAGAACATCAGCGTCGAGTACCGCTACGCGGAGGGCCGAAGCGATCGCCTCCCTGACTTGGCAGCCGATCTGGTCCGCCTCAAGGTCGAGGTCATCGTCGCTTCCGCCACTTCCGACGCGCTGGCTGCCCAAAAAGCGACCAGGGCAATCCCTATCGTTCTGGTGGCTGCCGCCGACCCGGTTGCAAGCGGGTTGGTTGAGAGCCTGGCGCGGCCCGGAGGCAACATCACGGGTCTATCCCAAATGAGCATGGAGCTGGGCGGAAAGCGGCTGGAGCTGCTCAAGGAAATCGTTCCCAAGCTCTCCCGTGTGGCTGTGCTCTGGAATCCACAGGGCGCAGCCTCGCCGATGTATTGGAAAGAAATCCAACTTCCGGCGCGGCAGCTGGGAGTCCAGCTGCATTCGCTGGAGATACGGAGCCCCACCGATTTCGAAAAAGCGTTCGAAAACGCGATTCGCGCGCGCGCTGACGCGATTTCCATCATGCCGGACCCGGTGATCGTCGCGAACCTAAAACGGATCGCGGACCTTGCGGTAAAGAGCCGCCTGCCGTCGATACTTCACATAGCGGAATTTGCGGACGTTGGCGGTCTTGTGGCTTATGGGCCGGACCGTTCCGACTTGTTCCGGCGCGCTGCTACTTTCGTGGACAAGATACTCAAGGGCGCGAAACCCGGCGATCTACCGATCGATCAGGCCACCAAGTTCGAGCTGGTATTCAACCTGAAAACAGCCAAGGCGATCGGGCTGACCATTCCGCCGGCCTTGCTGTTTCGCGCCAACAGAGTGATCGAATGATCTCGCGCCGCGACGTTCTCAGTTTCGGCGCGGGCCTCTGGCTGTTCGCGGTGCCCCTCGCTTCTCTCGCCCAGCAGAGGGGTAAGGTCTGGCGCATCGGTGTGCTGGACACGACGTCCGCGACACTGAACGCCACCAATCTCGACGCCTTCCGGCAAGGACTACGGGAACTGGGATACGTTGAAGGGGAAAATCTGGTCATCGAATATCGGTCGGCCGACGGTCGCGACGAGCGCTTCCAGGACTTGGCGAACGACTTGGTGCGGCTGAAGATCGATCTGATCGTTACAAGGGGGACGCCAGCAGTGCTGGCGGCCAAGAATTCCACCACTATGATTCCGGTCGTAATGGCTGCGATAGCCGAACCGCTTCTTGCCGTCGCAAGCCTTGCGCGTCCCGGCAGGAATGTCACAGGGCTTAGTGCCCTTACCAGCGATTTGGAGACGAAACGTGTGGAGCTGCTAAGAGAAATGGTTCCGGGCCTCGCACGAATAGCGGCCTTGTACAACATGAATAACCCGGTATTCGGCCCCCGGTGGAAGGAGCTACAGACCGTTGCGAAATCTGTGGGCTTTCAACCTCAGCTACTCGACGTGCGGAAGCCCGACGATATAGAACGCGCGTTCGATGCTGCGCGGACTCAACGAGTCAATGCATTGATCGTGGGGACAGACGGCCTTCTGCAGGCCAATCGGAGACTTATCGCCGACCTTGCGGCTAAGCATCGGCTGCCAGCGATCTACGTTTCTATGGAGTTCGTCGAGGCCGGTGGATTGATGGCCTACGGTCCTAGTTTCTCTGATCTTTATAGACGCGCGGCGACCTACGTGGACAAGATACTCAAGGGCGCCAAGCCGGCCGATCTGCCGGTCGAGCAGCCGACCAAGTTCGAGCTGGTGATCAACATGAAAGCGGCCAAAGCGCTCGGGATTAAGATTCCGCAGTCGATCCTAGTGCGGGCGGACAGGGTGATCGAATGATTACACGCCGGCAAATGCTAATCGCGTTAGGAGCGGGCACGCTCGCTGCGCCGCTCGCGTCTTTCGGTCAGCAGCAGAGAAAAGTCTGGCGCATCGGGTTTTTCAATGGCGGCTCGCCGGCTACCGCGGGTCAAAACTTCGATGCCTTGCGGCAAGGGCTGCGTGAACTGGGCTATGCGGAAGGTCGGAATGTCCTGATCGAAGCTCGCTGGGCGGAAGGCCGGATGGAAAGCCTTCCGCGACTCGCGGCCGAATTGGTGCAGATCAAAGTCGACGTCATCGTCGCTTCGGGGTCCCCGCTTGTCCAAGTCTTGAAACAGGCGACTACCACCATCCCGATCGTCATGGCCTCCGGTGCCGATCCGACCGTGCTCGGGTTTGCCTCCAGCCTGGCCCGGCCGGGCGGGAATGTCACCGGATTGACCAACATGTCCACCGAAACGACCGCGAAGCTGGTCGAGCTCGCGCGGGAAATCGCTCCCGGCGCCTCTCGCGTCGCGGTTCTGCTCTCAGGGACTCCCGCGATGGAGGCGAATTGGAACGATGCACGGAAAGCGGGCGAGGCCCTGAAAATTACGGTCGTGCCGGTAAGAGCGACAAATGCAGACGAAATCCAGAGTGCGGTCGCCACGATGAAGAAAGAAAGAGCTAATGTATTCATCGTGCCGGCCGACGTGTTCTTTTTCACGGAGCGCAAGAAAGTCTTGGAGCTTGCTAGCCAGGCCAAACTGCCGGCCGTGTATGCGCGCCGCGAATACGTGGACGAAGGAGGGCTGATCAGTTATGGACTGAATCTGACGGATATGTTCCGGCGCTCGGCGAGTTTTGTCGACAAGATATTCAAGGGCGCGAAGCCCGGCGATCTTCCGATCGAGCAGCCGACCAAGTTCGAGCTGGTGATCAACATGAAGACCGCGAAGGCGCTCGGTATGAAGATTCCACAGTCGTTGCTGTTCCGCGCCGACCGGGTGATCGAGTGAACCGCCGCCGCAAGTTGCTCAAAGCGTTCGGCCTGTGCGCGCTCGCAGCGCCGCTCGGGGTTTTCGCTCAGCAGGCTAAAGTCTGGCGCATAGGATTTCTCGATGGCGGCTCGCGTCCGCGACCGTCCGATGACGCCGGTTATCATGCCGCGTTCCTGCGGGGAATGCGGGAGCTCGGCCATGTCGAGGGAAAAGCTTACTTCATCGAGTGGCGTTTTGCGGAAGGAAAGCTGGAACGAGTCGCCGACTTTGCTGAGGAGCTTGTCCGCCTCCAGGTCGATATCATCGTCGCGAGTGGGGGCAATGCAGCCCTGGCTGCCCGAAAGGCGACGAAAACGATTCCTATCGTGGTGGCGGCGGCAAGCGATGTCGTAGGCACCGGGCTGGTGGCCAGCTTGGCGCGACCGGGCACGAACGTCACTGGGCTCACCACCGTTGCCGCGGAGCTGAGCGGCAAACGGCTGGAGTTGGTCAAGGAAGTGCTTCCCGGGATTTCCCTGGTCGCCGTGCTCCTGAATCCGGACGAACCGGGCTCCGAAAGCGCGCTAAGGGAAATGAGGGCTGCGTCCCGGGCTTTGGGTATCGAGCTTGAATCGTTTTCGGTTAGAGCGCCTGACGATTTCGACAAGGCCTTCTCGGCCTTGAGCAAGAGGCGGGCGGGTGCTCTGGTGACAATAAGAGGCGCGGTCACGAATTCGCTCGAAAAACGGATTGTTGGCTTTGCAGAAAAAACCCGTCTGCCCGTAGTGTCTTCACGCAGCGGGTTTGCGGAAGCCGGTGGGCTCATGTTCTACGGCGCGAGTGACTACGACTTGTTCCGCCGCGCCGCGACCTATGTGGACAAGATCCTCAAGGGTGCGAAGCCCGGCGACCTGCCGATCGAGCAGCCAACCAAGTTCGAGCTGGTGATCAACATGAAGACCGCGAAGGCGCTCGGTATCAAGATCCCGCGGTCGATACTCGTGCGCGCCGACAAGGTGATCGAATGAACCGTCGCCGCAAGTTGCTCGTTGCACTTGGCGCAGGCGCGCTCGCATCGCCGCTGGGAGTTTTCGCCCAGCAGGCTAAAGTCTGGCGCATCGGTTTCTTCTATAACGGTTCGCGGCAATCCGCGTTGGACACCGGCCGTTACCCGGCATTCCTGGACGGCATGCGCAAGCTCGGCTATATCGAGGGAAAGCATTTCGTCGTCGAAGCGCGTTTTGCTCCCGACGACGAGGTCGAGCGTCTACGGGCCTTGGCCGGGGAACTGGCGCGGTCGAACGTTGATGTCATCGTGTCCAGTGCCGGGCTTTTGCCTCTCGCGCTGAAACAAGCGACAACGACTATTCCCGTTGTTGTTACGAACACGACAAACCCCGTGCGCGACGGCCTTGCCGCGAGCCTCGCGCACCCTGGAGGAAACTTCACCGGCGTGGGCAATTTCCTCGACGACGTGACCCCCAAGGGCGTTGAAATGCTGAGACTCGCAGTCCCGAAGCTCTCCCGCATCGCGGCGCTGGCGAACACGCGCAACCCCAACCATCCGCCCCAACTGAAAGACATCGAGGTCGTCGCGCGGAAGTATGGGATTCAGGTTGTGCGCGTGAACGGCGACACCCTCCAAGAAATCGAGCGAGCATTTGGCACGATCGCGCGCGAACGCTGCCAAGCGCTCATCATTCTGGGCACCGCCTTTTTCGTCCAGTACTTCCAGCAGATTGCCGACCTTGCAATCCGGAACCGGTTGGCGTCAATTTACCCGGGCCGCGAATACCCCGAGGCGGGCGGTTTGATGAGCTACGGACCGGACTTCTCCGACAACTACCGCCGCGCCGCGACTTACGTGGACAAGATCCTCAAGGGAGCGAAGCCTGGCGACCTGCCGATCGAACAGCCCACGAAGTTCGAGCTGGTGGTCAATCGCAAGACGGCGAACGCGCTCGGGATCACCCTTTCACAGGAACTGCTGTTTCGCACCGATCGGGTGATCGAATGAACCGCCGCCGCAAACTGCTCAAAGCGTTCGGCCTGTGCGCGCTCGCATCTCCGTTCGGGGTTTTCGCCCAGCAGGCCAATCTCCGGCGCGTCGGCTTCCTCTACTTCGCATCGCGCCAATCCGCGCTGGAGTCGGGGCGCTACGAGCTGTTCGTGCAAGGAATGCGCGAGCTCGGCTATGTCGAAGGCAGGAACTACGAGCTGGTGGCGCGGTTTGCCGACGGGGTGACCGAGCGCCTGCCCGGCCTGGTGGAGGAGCTGGCGCGGATGAAGGTCGACGCGATCGTGGCGACGGGAACGCCTGTTCTCATCGCGCTCAAGCGCGCAGGCGGCGGGATTCCCGTCGTCATGACGGTCACGGCCGACCCGGTGGGCGAAGGCTACGCCGCAACTTTGGCGCGGCCCGGCGGCAAATTCACCGGTCTCGCCACCGGCAACGTGGAGCTGTTCGCCAAGCACGTCGAGCTGCTGAAGATCGCGCTGCCCAAGCTCTCGCGCATCGCAATCCTATGGAACTCGGCCAATGGATCGCACCCCGCCCGGCTGAAGCAGGTTGAGGTGATTGCGCAAAAGGCGGGCCTGAAGGCTACGAACGTCGGCGCGCGCACCGCGAGCGAAATCGAGCGCGGCTTTGCCGCGATGACGCGCGAACGCGCCGAAGCCCTCGTCATCTTGAGCGACACGTTTTTCGTGCAGCAGCTGAAGCAGATCGCAGGATTGTCGGTCAAGCACAAGCTCCCGTCCCTGTTCGGGGCCATCGAGTACGCCGAAGCCGGTGGCCTGATCGGTTACGGACAAAACGTCCTGGACAATTTTCAGCGCGCCGCGACCTACGTCGACAAGATCCTGAAAGGAGCGAAGCCGGGCGAGCTGCCGATCGAGCAGCCGACGAGAGTGTCGCTGGCGATCAACCGCAAGACCGCCAGGGCGATCGGGTTCGCCGTCCCGCAGGAATTGCTCCTGCGCGCGGACAAGGTGATCGAGTGAACCGCCGCCGCAAGCTTCTTGTTGCGCTTGTCGCGAGCGCGCTCGTTGCGCCGCGTCGCGCATTGGCGCAGCCGCAAGGCAAAGTCTGGCGCATCGGGTATCTTGACTTCGGTACGCGCCAATCGCTGGTGGATTCAGGCAGGTATGCTGCGCTGATGGAGGGGCTGCGCGGACAGGGTTATGTCGAGGGCAGGAATTTTGTTCTCGAAGCGCGTTATGCGGACGGCAATGCGGATCGCCTGCACGAGTTCGCGCAGGAATTGGTGCGGCAGAAAGTAGACCTGATCTTGTCAACAGGAACACCCGCAAGCCATGCGGCGCAACGCGCGACGGCCACGATTCCCATCGTCGTCACCGTCACAAACGATCCGGTGAGCGACGGTTTCGCCGCCAGCCTAGCGCGGCCCGGCGGCAACATGACCGGCATGGCCAGCAGCATCGCCGATACGGTTCAAAAGCTCGTCGAATTTTTGATGGTCGCAGTTCCAAAACTGAAGCGTATCGCAGTGCTCACCAATGCGGCGAATAGCTCGCACCCGCCGATGCTGTTGAGCGTCCAGGCCGCTGCACACCAAACCGGCAAACAGTTCTTGCCGATGAGTGTGCGCACGCCAGACGAAATTGAGCGCCGCTTCGCGACGATGGCGGGCGAACGCATCGATTCCGTGATCATTTTCGGCGATACATTTCTGTTCCAGCAGCGGACGCAGATCGCCGGGCTTGCCCTCAGGCGCCGGCTGCCGTCGATTTCTGCGAGCATGGGACATGCCGATGTCGGCGGCCTGATGAGCTATGGATCGGATGCCGCCGATAATTTCCGCCGCGCCGGGATTTTCGTGGACAAGATACTCAAGGGCGCGAAGGCCGGTGATATTCCGTTCGAGCAACCCACGCGGTATTACTTGGCGATCAACCGCAAGACCGCGAACGCGCTCGGCGTCAAACTGACCGATGAACTGCTGGCGCGCGCCGACAAGGTGATCGAGTGATTCCGCGCTGGCGCCTGTTCACCAAGTACGCGGCGTTCATCATCGCGCTGGTGAGCGCGGCGCTGATCGTGAGCGGCGGCGTCAGCCTGTTTTTCTCCTACCGGGAGAACCAGGAGCACTTGGTGACGCTGCAGCGCGAGAAGGCGCTCGCCGCGGCGACGCGCATCGAGCAGTACATCCAGGACATCGAGCACCAGCTCGGCTGGACCGCGCTGCCGCAGGTCGGGGCCGGAGCCAACCCGGCCGAGCAGCGCCGCTACGAGTACCTGAAGCTGCTGCGGCAGGCGCCCGCGATCACCGAGGTGGCGTGGATCGACGCATCCGGCCGCGAGCAATTGCGCGTTTCGCGCCTCGCGATGGACGTCGCCGGGGCCGGAACCGATTACGCCGGCGACGCGAGGTTCCTCGAAGCCAAGGGGGGCAGGACCTGGTACAGCCCGGTGTACTTCCGCAAGGAGACCGAGCCGTACATGACGATCGCCCGCCCCGCCGGGGGCGCGGGCGGCGGCGTCACCGTCGCCGAGGTCAATCTCAAGTTCGTGTGGGAGGTCGTCTCGCGCATCCAGATCGGCAAGGCAGGGCTCGCCTACGTGGTGAATTCCGCGGGCACGCTGATCGCCCATCCGGACATCAGCCTGGTGCTGCAGAAAACCGACATGTCGCGGCTCGCGCAGGTCGCCGCGCTCGCCCGCGGCGAAGGCGCGGATGCACCGATCGCGCGCAACCTCAAGGGCGAAGAAGTGCTGACCGCGCATGCGCGCATCCCGACGCTCAACTGGACGGTGTTCGTCGAGCTGCCGCTCGCCGAGGCCTTCGCGCCGCTCTACGCGTCCGTCCTGCGCATCGGCCTGCTGCTGCTCGCCGGGCTGGTGCTCTCCATGCTGGCGAGCCTGTATCTCGCGCGGCGCATGGTCGAGCCGATCCGCGCGATCCAGGCGGGCGCGGCGCGCATCGGCGTGGGGCAGCTCGAGCAGCGCATCGAGGTGCACACCGGCGACGAGCTGGAAGCGCTCTCCGAGCAATTCAACAAGATGGCCGTCGATCTCAAGGAATCGTACTCGAGCCTTGAACGCAAAGTCGAGGAGCGCACTCGCGACCTGGAGGTCGCGAACCGACACAAGTCCGAGTTCCTCGCGAACATGTCGCACGAGCTGCGCACGCCGCTCAACGCGATCATCGGCTTCTCCGAGGTGCTGCAGGAGCGCATGTTCGGCGAGATGAACGACAAGCAGACCGAGTACATCGACGACATCCACGGCTCGGGCAAGCACCTGCTGTCGCTCATCAACGATATCCTCGATCTGTCCAAGATCGAGGCCGGCCGCATGGAGCTCGACCTGGCGACGTTCAGCGTGCCGGAGGCGATCGGCAACGCGCTCACCCTGATCAGGGAGCGCGCCCTGCGGCACGGCATCGAGCTGACGGCCAGCATCGATCCCGCGGTGGGTGCCATCAGCGCGGACGAGCGCAAGTTCAAGCAGATCCTGCTCAACCTGCTGTCGAACGCCGTAAAATTCACCCCGGAAGGTGGCCGCGTCGTGGTGGCGGCCCAACCCGCTCACGGCATGATCGAGGTCAGCGTGACCGACACCGGCATCGGCATCGCTCTGCAAGACCAGGAGGCGGTGTTCGAGGAATTCCGCCAGGTCGGCAAGGACTACACCAGGAAAGCCGAGGGCACGGGGCTCGGACTCGCGCTGACGCGCAAATTCGTCGAGCTGCACGGCGGCAATATCCGCGTGAAAAGCGAACCGGGCAAGGGCGCGACGTTCACGTTTGCCCTGCCGCTGGAACCGGCGCGGTCGGCCGCCGCGGCGGCGCACTAGGAAGGACATCGGCGTGGCCAACGAGCTGATCCTGATCGTCGAGGACAATGAAAAGAACCGCAAGCTGATGCGGGATGTCCTGCAGTTCAAGGGCTACCGGATCATCGAGACCGACACCGCCGAGGAAGGCATCCGGCTCGCGCGCGATCGCCAGCCGGCGCTGATCCTGATGGACTTTCATCTGCCGGGAATGAACGGCATCGAGGCGCTCGGCCGGCTGCGCGGCGAGCCGGCGACCCGCGGCATTCCGGTGCTGGCGGTGACGGCCTCGGCGATGACCGAAGACAAGCAGAAAATCCTCGCCGCGGGCTTCGACGGATTGCAGACGAAGCCGATCCGCGTGAAGGATTTCGTTGAGGCCGTGGCGGACACCATCGCGCGCTCCAGGGGCAAGGCGAAATGACGGCTGCGGCAACAATCCTCGTGGTGGATGACACCCCGAAGAACGTGACGATGCTCGCCGACATTCTCACATTCAAGGGTTACGGCGTCGTCACCGCCTGCGGCGGGAAGGAGGCGCTCGCGAAGCTGGAATCGGAGCGGCCCGACCTGGTCCTGCTCGACGTCATGATGCCCGACCTGAACGGCTACGAGGTGTGCCGCGCCATCCGCGCCAATCCGGCCACGGAAATGCTGCCGGTAGTCATGGTCACGGCGCTCGATCCGGCGAGCGAACGAGTGAAAGGCATCGAGGCCGGCGCCGACGATTTCCTGAGCAAGCCGATCAGCCAGCCGGAGCTTCTCGCCCGCGTCAAGTCGCTGCTGCGGGTGAAGGCGCTCCAGGAACGCGTCCGCCACCAGGCCGAGGAGCTGAGCGGGTGGAATACCAAACTCGAGGAGCGCGTGCACGAGCAGGTGGCGCAGATCGAGCGCCTCTCCAGGCTCAAGCGCTTCGTCTCGCCCAAGATCGGCGAGCTGATCCTGGCCGGCGACGTGGAAGATCCCCTGCAGACCCACCGGCGCGAGATCACCGTGGTGTTCACCGACTTGCGCGGCTTCACCGCGTTCTCCGATTCCGCCGAGCCCGAAGAAGTCATGAGCGTGCTGCGCGACTATCACGGCACCCTCGGGCGGGCGGTCGTGGCGCACGCGGGCACCATCGAGCACTTCGCGGGCGACGGGGTGATGATCCTGTTCAACGACCCGCTGCCGGTCGCCGAGCACGAGTTCGCCGCGGTACGCATGGCCGTGGACATGCGCACCGAGGTGACGAAGCTCGCCGCCGACTGGAGCCGGCGCGGCCACGACCTCGCCTTCGGCGTCGGCGTCGCGAACGGATTCGCGACGCTGGGCACGATCGGCTTCGAAGGCCGGCGCGACTACGGCGCGATCGGACCGGTGTGCAACCTCGCGGCGCGCCTGTGCTCCGAAGCCAGGGCTGGCCAGATCCTGGTGTCGAAGCGGGTGCACGGCAGGATCGAGCAGCACGTCGTGGCGGAACCGCTCGGCGAGCTCGCGCTCAAGGGGTTCCACCGCAACGTGCAGGCGTTCAACGTCACCGGGCTGAAGCCGGCCTGACGAAACGCCTCCTCCTTCAGGGCAGAACGAACACCGAGGGTGTGGAGCGGATGTCGGTGGCGGACTTGTTCAGGCCGACGAGCTGGTGCAGCACCGCCAGCACCTCGAGCGTGTGATCCTTGCGCGCCGTGCGATCCGGGCGGCAGCCGGAGCTCCCTGCGGGCGCCTCACCCGGCGGGTTGTAGTTGCCGATGTAGTAGTCCTTGTCGCGGTAGGTGAGCGCAAAGCGCGCATTGCAGGGATCGCCGTCCAGACGCAGAAAAACATCGTCGCAGCCCGGCTCCGGACGATCGCTGCAGTAGCCGAAGGTCAGGGGCGTGTTGAGCCTCAGCTTCGATTGCGGATTGGCGTCCAGCTGCGTTCTGATCTCGTCCTGGTAGTGCAGCAGGTCTCCGAGGAACTGGAATATCTCCCCGACCGAGCGTATATAGAGCCGCAGCTCCAGCCTGGAGAGCTTCGCCGTCTGCGCGCCCGGACCGATGCCGACAAAGCGGTTGTAGATCCCGCAATAGCGCGACGCCTGCGCGAGTTCGGCGGGTCCCCGGAAAAACATCGGAACGGGCATGGCGGCCCTTCGCCCCGCGTCCTCCGCCGCGACTTCCACCACCGACTGAAAGCAGCTTCTCTTTTCACCCCCGGCCGGCGGACCGGCCTCGATGACCTCGTACTGCGGAGACGCGGGGCCGCCCTGCTGCTGATCGTCGTAGAAGCAGAACGCCACTTTCTGTTCGCTCGACAGCGAATACACGCTGTAGGTCGCCTGGTCCTTGTCGTAGACCACCTGCACCTTCGACGGGTCGAGCGCGGCGAAGGCCTGCAGGTTGCGGCTGTCGCTCTCCGCGCCCGGGCGCAGGCCCCTCGCGAGCAGCCGCCGCTCCCGGTAGGAATTGGCGAAGAAGGTCTTCAGCGTGTTGAGGAGCTTCAGATAGCGCTCGAAATCCGACTGGATATCGCACTTGAGCTCCTCGGGCCCGTCGAACTCCCGCTTCCTGCCGCGGATGATCTCCGCAGCCTCCCGCGGCGAATTGGCGATCCTGATGGTGGTGACCGCCCCGTCCGCGCGCGTCTCGACGATTTCCACCGCCGAGAAGAAGAGGAGCAGCGCGATCCTCCGGTCGAGGCCGCGATCCAGCCAGTACTTCACCACTTTCGCGTCGATCGGCGAGCTGATCCCGGTGATGAAATCCTTGGAATGCAGCTGGTTGACGTCGAAGGTCGGCGTCATCTGAACGATGCCGCCGAGGGTCGCGGCGTTGCGCAGGGTCGTGCCCGCCACGGGACCGGAAACCCGGGTGGCGCTCAGAGAGGTCGATTGCGTGATCGATTCGCGGATCACCGGAATGTCGGCGAAGTGCAGCGGCGCCTTGTCGCGCGCGCGCAGGACGTTCAGCACCAGCAGCTTGTTGGTCGTATCCTCGATGACCTCGCCGAAGTCCAGGGCTTCCGACCTGATGACTGCGGACGAAAATCCGCATCCGGAAAGCAACACGGTCAATCCGATCGCAAGAACGCGGTGCATGATGGAAACTCCCCCTTGAGACCAGCGTGGATCCGGATGCCGGGCCGTCACGCCTCTACGCGACGGCCGGCGCGGCTTCCCCTCTTTGCACGTCTTTCAGCAGACGCGCCGCGACCACCCGGATGAAGTAGAAGCCGAGCTTCGGATTCTGGTAATACAGCCGAAAGATCATTTCCTCCGTCATTTCGTAGAGCTCGCCGTCGGTCGCGCAGCTCACGGTCTGTGTGCGCTTCCGGTCCGGGGAAAACAGGCCGATTTCACCGATAACCGCTCCGGCGCGGACAGGCTCGCCGATTTCCTCGAGCCGCAGCTCGCCCCGGGCGAGGTAGAAGATCCTGTCAGCGGTGTCGCCCCTGCGAAACAGCACCTCTCCCGCGCTGAACGCGCGACGGCGCATGTGCGGCAGCAGCCACTGCGACACCGGCGACTCCCGCGTCGCCCGCGCTATCTCGCGGGACAGCCGGCTGATCTCCCACAGGCGCGTCGCGTTGAGCGGGATCAGGACGAGGTTGAGAAGAATCGAAGGCAGCTGCCACTCGATGAGGCCGTAGGCGATGAAGCACACGCTGCCCGCCAGCGCCAGCGCCCGCAGCGGCAGCATTCCCCTCACCGCAAAGCTGGCCAGGGTAAACGCCACGCCCAGCATCCCCAGTACGGCCCCCGGACTTGTGCTCATGGCTCTGTCATCCTCCCCGCGCGACGCTCGATGGTGCAATTACCGGGCTCCGCAAGTCAAGCCGTGCTGAAAGCTTATGACTGATCCAGGTTCGATTTCGCGTTCGAGACCACGCTTTGGCGCGAACACGATCCCGCGCTAGCCGGCGGGCCTGTCCCGATGCTGGCGCAGCGAGTCCGGGCGATACTCGGGCCTCTCCCTCCAGCGCCGCCACACGCTCTCGTGGACCGATTCGTTGACGCCCTTGCCGAACGCTCGCCAGAACCTTTTCTTGAAGATCCTGTAGGCCCCGAGCATGTACTCCTTGAACGAATCGTCGACCTCGGCGAGGCAGTCCTGCGTTTCGGCCTCTTCCTTGGAGCGCAGCTCGAGCCCGGTCGCCTCGGCCTTGTCCTGAATCCACCGCAGCGGGAGATTCGGCAGGGCATCGGGCGGATGCTTGTCGTAGCCCCCACCGACGTTCGCGTGCGCGCCGACGAACCACTTCTGCTCGACCGCGATGTTCTCGGGCTTGATCTTGGTCCAGACCGCGACGGCGTAGTCCGTCCGGGCCGCTCGAGGCGATGGCCTCGCGCATGCGAATGACGTTGGTCCTGCTCTTCTTGTTGTTCCAGGTGCCGTCGAAGAGAACGATCAGTTTTCTCGCCATCTCGCCTCCCTCTTGTCAGGCGATCACTGCTTCCCGCCTTGCACCCGGTGCTCGACCTCGTAGCCGGCGGCGATCCAGGCGTCCAAGCCGCCTTGCAGCGGGCGCACCCTGGTGTAGCCGAGCCCGATCAATTTTTTCGCGACTTGCGCCGCCGAAGCTTCGTTGGGACAGGTGCAGTAGAAGACGATCTCGCGATCGGATGGCAGCTCCTCGAGCCGCCGGTCCACTTCGGCGATGTCCATCGCCAGGGCGCCGGGAATGAAACGCGGGTCGAGGTCGCGCGCGCTGGACGAGCGCACGTCGACGACCACCGGGCGCTTGTCTCCCTTTGTCAGGGCGCGCAGCTCGTCGACGCCGATGCGCGCGATGCGCAGCATCTTGTAGAAGCGCCGCCGCTCCCACCACTTGAGCGCGATGTATCCGCCGAGCAGCACGCCGATCGCTTCGGCCGCCAGCGTGCCGAGTCCTTCCAGGCGAACGACGAACTCGTTGATCTGGGCGTGGAACAGCATCCCGGCCGCGATCGCGGCCCCTGCCCAGATCACCACGCCTGCGCCGTTGAAGAGCAGGAACGACGGCCAGCCGAGGCGCGTCGCCCCCGCGAGCGGCGGCGCGATGGTCGAGAGGCCGGGGATGAACTTCGAGAGCACCAGCGTCAGCTTCCCCCAGCGCTCGAAGCGGAACTCCGTCTGGCGCACGCAGGAATCGGGGGACAGGGATACGCGGCACAGGAGCTTCATCACGCGGCGGCCGTAGCGCCGGCCAGCGAGGTACCAGGCCGCGTCGCCCATCATGCACGCGACGAACGCGACGCCGAACGCCGCGAGAGGCGAGAACTCTCCCTCGGCCGAGAGCGCGCCGGCTACGATGAGCGCCGGGACCTCCGGAATCGGCAGCCCGAGCTGCTCGAGCAACACGTTCGCGAAAACCAGCGCGAGCCCGTATTCGGCGATCAGGCGATTCATGCGTTCGCGCTCAGTCGCCCGTAAAGCGCCGGATCATCCGCCGGTCGCGCTTGGTGGGCCGGCCGTGAATGTGGTGCGCCGCATGCGGCCCGGCGCGGCGCATTGCGATCATGTGCTCGCGCCTCGCCCTGCTCTCCTCGCCCTCGGCATACAGTAGCGCCGCCTCGGCCGCCGGACCGCGCTTGAGCGCCACGCCGCGCACTTCCACCAGCCAGTGCAGCTCTCCCGAGCGCAGCTCGATCTCGTCGCCCACCTTGACTTCCTTGCCCGGCTTCACGCGCTCGCCGTTGAGCTTCACCTTGCCGCCCTCCACCGCCCGCGCGGCCAGGCTGCGCGTCTTGTAAAAGCGCGCCGCCCACAGCCACTTGTCGATGCGCACGCGCCCAAACGGCGGGTCTGCGCGCTTGTCGCGGGAAGGCACCGAAAAATACGATGGAAGAAGCTCTAGCGAGCGGACCGCCCGAAGCTCCTGCAGTATCCCGCCGGCCCCTCCCAGGTCTGCTCGTCGACGCGGCCGTCCTTGAATACGAGCGTGCGCTCGCAGCGAATGGATTCGCCGCCGCCGGATCCGAACATGATGCCGGTGCCGATGCTCACGCCGCTGCCGCGCCCGCCGCCTATCCCGAAGCCGACCGACGAGTTTCCCCGGGAGCCTACGCTGTCGGAAATCCACGTGTACACGTCGCGGCCGTCGCTGAGCTTCGTGCTGCGGGCGGGCGTCCCCCAGCGCAGCACGACCTCGTCGTACGTGGCGCCGTCCCAGCTGTCCCTCGCTTCGGTGAGCTCGGCCGGAGCGGCGCAGCCGGCAAGCAGAACGACCATCAGCGTTGCGATTCTCATACGGTCCTCCAGGGAAACGAAAACGCCCCGAAGATTTCTCCGCGGGGCGTTGTACTGCAGTAAGGCACGCCGGCCTAACGGCTGGCGGAAATCCCAAGTCTGCGGATTGATCCGCTGTTCGAGGTCGGTAGTCCGGTCCTGCCTTGTTGGTCTCTCACGGGATCACCTCCTTTCGAAGTTGTGGGATTCAAGTCTAACACGCTCGTTTGCGCAGACAACCCGTCTCAGGTGCTGACCGCGGGCACGGCCGGGGCGCGCGGGACGAGGAGCCACAGCGCGATGTACAGGAGAATCCCGAGGCCGCACGCGAGGGCGAGCAGGATGAACGCGACCCGGAAAAGGACGGGATCGATCTCGAACCGTTCTCCGAGGCCGCCGCACACGCCGCCGATCTTGCGATCGGAACTCGAAAGATGCAGCCGCTTCAAGGGGCGGGGCTCGCCCTGCGCGCCCGTCTTCTCGGGGACCATGATCCACAGGACCAGGTAGGCGAGCGCCCCGACCCCGCCGAAAAGGAGCGACACGAGAAAGAACAGGCGAAAGAAGACCGGGTCGAGATCGAAATAGTCGCCGAGCCCGCCGCAGACGCCGGCGATCTTCCTGTCCTCGACGAGTCGATGGAGTTTTTTCATGGTGCGCTCGCCAATTTTCCCGGCATGGGAATAGAGTATCAATCTAGCACATCGGCCGGCTTGACCTGGATCAAACCGGCAGATGACCGCAATCAATACGCGAGGCTCACATGGCTAAATCACGCGCGGGCAAAGGAGTCGGGAAGCATCGGGTCGTATCGCACAAAGCCTGGATCGAGGCGCGCAGGAAATTCCTCGCGAAGGAGAAGAAGTTCACCCGGCTGCGCGACGAACTGAGCCGCCAGCGGCGCGCCCTGCCCTGGGAGAAGGTGGAAGAGCAATATGTTTTCGAAGGGCCAGAGGGCACGGAGACTTTGCCTGAGCTTTTCGACGGAAGGAGCCAGCTCATCGTCTATCACTTCATGTTCGCCCCCGAGTGGGACGAGGGCTGCAAGCACTGCTCCTTCTGGGCGGACAACTTCGACGGCCTCGGCGTTCACCTCAACCACCGCGACGTGAGCTTCGTCGCGATCTCCCGGGCACCGCTCGCCAAGATCGAAGCGTTCAGGAAACGGATGGGCTGGAGCTTCAAATGGGTCTCATCCGGGCAGAACGATTTCAACTACGACTATCAGGCGTCGTTCACTCCGCAGGAAGTCGAAAGCGGAGCGGCGTTCTACAACTTTTCGAAATTCGACGTCGGCGTGACCGACCGCGAGGGCGTAAGCGTGTTCTACCGGGACCCGGGCGGCGCCGTTTTTCACACCTACTCCTCCTACGCGCGCGGAATCGACATGCTGAACACCGCCTACCACTACCTCGACCTGGTTCCCAAGGGGCGGGACGAGGACGGCCTGGAATTCACGCAGTCCTGGGTCCGGTATCACGACAAGTACGACCAGGCGGGCTAAGCGCAGTTTTCACCTCGGCGCATCTTTCCATTGCCATTGACTCAAGCGCCAGCGACTTCCCTCAATGGCCAGTGCCCCGATATAGCCCGGAGCAGGCTGGAGGGTATAGAACGACCAACGCTTTGCTGGAACGGCATCGTTTGAGGCTACATAAAGGTCTACAGGACTATGCGCAGGATCGGTCGTCAGGGGTACAGAGAAACTATTCAACGCCATCGCGAGACCGTCGCCACAGGCTTTCAAGTAAGCCTCCTTCTTCGTCCAACAACTGATAAAGGCTTCGGCGTAAAGATGGTCCGGGAGAGCGATTAATTGCTCGACTTCAGCTGCTGCGAAGAAGCGCCGCGCAATTTCCGCGTAATCGGATTGCACCCGGATGTATTCGAGATCAGCGCCGACGTTGGAGTCGGCGGCGATGGCGATGAGGGCAAGACCGGCTGAGTGAGAGAGATTGAATTTTAGCCGGCCGCCGAATTCCGGGCTAAGGTCAGGCTTGCCGAATGCGTTGTACACATAGCTTATTCGGCCAGGTTGGGTCTGGAGATAGCGCCCCAGGAGGTCACGCAGTACTCCGTGCGCGACAATGAAATGCTGCCGATCGCGCTCGAATCGAAAACCTGCGCTCCGGTTACGTTCGTCGAACGCGAGGGTCGCGTAGAGGCGGGCAGATGTTTCAGGCGGAACGTCCAGACTGGCGCACCAAATATGCACTTCGTGGGAGGGTAGTTCAAAAATTCCGGGCTCCGGCATCGGCTGACCGCTACAGCTGCTCCAGCAGGATCTGAGCGATCTCCATTCCTATCCGCGCCTGGGCTTCCCGCGTCGAGGCACCCAAGTGGGGCGTGCAGACGACGCGGGGGTGGCGCGCGAGCCGCAGGTCCCTGGGCGGTTCCTCGGAAAAGACATCGAGGGCGGCCCCGCGGACTTTGCCCGACTCGAGGGCATCGAAGAGCGCGTCCTCGTCCACCACACCGCCCCGCGCGCAGTTGACCAGTAGGACGCCATCCTTCATCCGCGCGATCTCCTCACATCCGATCGCGGCACGGCCCTCTGCACTCGGCGGGATGTGTATCGAGACGAAGTCGGCTCGGGGAAGGAGCTCCTCGAGGGGGAGGAGCTCGAGGCCCTTGAAGCAGCCCGAGGGCTCGAGCTCCTTGTCGGCACCGATGACGATCATGCCGAGAGCCGAAGCGCAGCGCCCCAAGGCCCCTCCGATCCGGCCCATACCGATAATGCCAAGCGTCTTTCCCTCAAGCTCAATCCCGTCGGAGAAGTCCTTCTTTGGCCATCTCCCCGACTTCAAGGCGGTGTCGGCCTGCGGGATCCGCCGCGCGAGGGTAAGGAGAAAGCCCAGAGCAAGCTCGGCCACCGAGACGGTCGGGGCGTTGGGAGTGTTGAGTACCGCGATTTCCCTGGATGCTGCGGCGTCGAGGTCTATGTTGTCGGTGCCGACACCGGCGCGGACGATCACCCGTAGCTTCCGGGCCGCCGCGATCTGCTGCTCTCCAAGCCTGGTGGCGGATCGAACGACGACGGCGTTGTAATCGCCGATCAGGGCCTCGAGCTCCTCGAGCGAGAGGCCGGCCCGTTCGTCCACCTGGAGCCCTCCCGCGCGCATCAGCTCGACGGCCACAGCGGGGATCGGGTCACAGATCAGAACCCTGGCTCGGTCCATCCGAAGAACGGTGTCCGTTCCCGATCGTCTACGCGGACCCACGATGGGATGCATCGAGACCTGTGCGTCCTGCACCATCGTCGCGTATTTCCCTGCTGACATTTGCGGGCTCCTTTGCTTTGAGGCGGTCTAGTCAACCGCCTGTTACCTCGATCGTCGGCGAGCAGTCGGCCAAGTGCACCGCGTCGGCCATCGCGACGAGCACTTCGCGCGGTCCCTCGAAGCGCTCCCTGCCGTGCGCGGTGCGGACGTTGTCCACAAGCATCAGGTCACCGGCCCGCCAGGGCTCGCGTGCGGTGTTTGCCTCGTAGACTTCGTTGATCAGCTGCACGACGTCCGCGTCGAGCGCGTCGCCGTTGCCGAAGCGGGTGTTGAACGGCAGCCCGTCCTCGCCGTACTCGTCCACGAGGTACTCGCGCAGCTCCGGATCCATCGTCCACTCGCTGAGGAATGCGATTTGGTTGAACCAGCACCGCTGGGCGGTAAGCGGATGACGTACGACGGCGCTGCGGCGCTGCCAGGTGCGCAGTCCGCGGTCGGGTAGCCATTCGAACTTGATCGCGTTGGCACGGCAGTAACTCTCGACGGCGCGACGCTCGTCGGTGCCAAATGCTTCAGCAACCGACGCGCCGATTTCGTCGTTGTAGTTGCGGACGAGCAGCCAACCTACCCGCTCGAAGCGCTCGACCAGCTCGGCGGGCAGCTCGCGAAGTACGGTCGGCGAGTCCGCCACGGGCGTTGCGCCCGCGTCAGCCGGCGCAACGAGACACGCGAACAGCATCAGGCCGGGAACGTCGAGCGTGTAGCTGAGTTCGTGGTGCATGCACATGGGCTGGTTGGGCGGCCACTTCGATGAGGAGTACACGCCGTCGGAGTAGCGACGTCGCGGCGCGAACGCCTCCTTCTCGCTCATCAGACTGCCCAGCCGCCGAAAGACGGCCCCGGTCTCGGCCGCGTCGCGGAGCCCAAGACCGCGAACGAGGAGCGAACCATGTTCGGCGACGACGGCGCGCAGCGCGTCGCGGTGCTCGGCCGCCCAGCCCGGCGCGTCGCCAGGCGCCTCGACCCGCAGCAGCGATGGCTTTCCGGGTCGCACGTCCACATCCAGCAGTGAGGTCGGAGATGGGGAAGACATCTCGTTTTCCTTTCAGTCGCTGCTGTTCAAGATGCAGCCACGAGTCCGGGCGCCTTTCTGCTGTCGATCAACGTGGCCAGATCCGCGAGAATCGGGTGGCCGGCAAGGTCCTTGAACGACACCGCACGGTCCAGGGCGATCGCGAGCCTCAATCCGGACAGCGACGTGCCACCCAGATCAAAGAAGTTATCCCGCCGGCCGATCTGGTCCGCCGGAACGCCGAGCACCTCCGCCCATGCGGCCGCCAACCGGTGCTCTGTTTCCGTATTTGGCTCGTCGCGGTCCTGCTCGGCGACGCCGAGTTCTGCGGCGAGCGCGGTCAAGGCCTTCCTGTCGATCTTGCCGTTGGCCGTCAACGGCAGCGCCCCACGCCAGAGGAAGGCTGATGGAATCATGTATTCGGGCAGCGACTCGCGCAGCCGGTCACGCAGTACCTTGACATCGAGCGGCCGCTCTCCGGAGTAGAAGGCCACCAGCTGCTTGCTGCGATCGGCGCGCTCGGCGACCACGACCGCGCCGTCGCGGACGCCAGCCAACCGCAAGAGTGTGTTCTCGATCTCGCCGATCTCGATCCGGAAGCCGCTGATCTTGACCTGCGTATCGCGGCGGCCGAGGAACTCCAGCTTGCCGTCCGGAAGCCAGCGGCCATAGTCCCCGCTCCGGTACAAGCTGTTGCCCTCGCGGTGCGGATCGGCCAGGAACGCCCGTCGCGTTCGCTCGGGATCGTTGATGTACCCGCGGCCGACACACACTCCAGAGAACACGATCTCACCTGGCGCGCCGAGCGGCACGAGCGCCAGGTGCTCGTCGACGACATAGACATGCACATTGTTGATAGGACGACCCAGCGGAACACGTTCGCGGTCAGGCGCCCGGTCCATGACCTCGTGATTGGTGTCATCGGAGGTCTCGGTGAGCCCGTACGCGTTGATCAGCTTGATGCCGGGTTGCGCCGCGAACCAGCGCTGCGCAAGCTCCTTCTTGAGCGCTTCGCCGGTGACCGACACGCAGCGCAGGTCCGGAAGCTCGCGCGGCTCCTGCGCAAGATACGACAGCACGACTTCAAGATAGGACGGCACGACCTGAACGACGGCGACCCTTGCGTCAGCTATCTTGGCGACGAAACGCTTCGCGTCGAGGATCGCCTCCTGCTCGATGATCAGAGTCCGGCCGCCGGCCAGAAGCGCGGAAATCAATTGCCATAGCGAAATGTCGAAGCACTGAGGTGCCGTCTGGGCCACGACATCTTTCTCGGCGATGCCCAGGTCATGGATCTTTGCGAAGAGATGATTGAGCATCCCCGTGTGCTCGCACATCGCGCCCTTCGGCTCACCGGTGGAACCGGAGGTGAAGTAGATGTACGCGAGCTGGTCGGGCGCTACGTCGACCCCGAGATCGCCGTCGGCAGAGCCCTCCTCGCAGGCCGCGTCGATGAACAGCTTCTGGATTTCGGAAAGCGAGTCGAGCGCCTGGTCGAGCGTCGCGGTGCTGCCGCGTTCGGTCAGAACGAGCCGGCAGTCAGCGCGGGCAAGTGTCCTCGCGATGCGATCGGCGGGGAAATGCGGCTCGATCGGCAGGTACGCGCCACCGGCCTTGAAGATCGCGAGCACCGCGGCCATCCAGTCGAGGTTGCGCTCGGTCACTACGGCGACGACGTCTTCGCGGCGGAGGCCCCGCGCCAGCAGCGCTCGTGCGAGCTGATTCGCACGGCCGTTGAGCTGCCGGTAGGTCCACTGCCTGTCGCGGTGCACGGCCGCGACGGCATCCGGGTGTGCTCGAACCCGCTCCTCGAACAGCTCATGGACTCGGCGGTTCGGCAGCTCCCGGCGCGGCCCCGCGAGGCTCTCAAGCTGGAAGTGCAACTCGTCGGCGGATAGCAGGCTTTGTCGTTCGTGTTCGGCAGCCGGATCGCCGGCGATCAACCCGAGCGCGGTGAGGTGATAGCCGGCGATCCGGGCGGCCCTGTCCGCGTCGAGCAAGTCCGTTCTGTACCGCAGGCGCAATACGAGATTGTCATGCTCGAGGAAGTCGACCGACATTTTGTGCGATAGCAGTCTTGCCTCCCCACGAGCGGATTCCAGCAGCGCCTCCCGCCACGAGCCGCTGGTCATCTGGTGCTCTCCGGAGAGCACGTCAAGCACCTTGGCGTGCGCGGTCAGCAACACCGAACTGAGCGATAGCCCCAGCTCCTGTGCCACGCGGCGCAATGCCGAGGCGAGCTCGTCGGGAATCCTCGCCTGGTGTTCTCCTCGCCAGAACTCCCGGCCGCGCTCGGTCGCGATGCCAGCTTTTTGCAATGCGATAGTGCTCAACTCAGATCTCCCTCGCCGGGTTCCCCGCCCAGGGCGCGCAGGGTAGCCGTAGACGAAACGGCTGGCGTTTACCGTAGGTCAAGCTCCGCCAGAGCCACTCGAGCGGTCCGAACTGAAAATGGCGAAGCCAGAGGGGAGCAATCACGAGTTGGGCCGCATAAATCGCGAAGACGATGAGGATCTGGCCGGTGCGCGGCACGCGTCCAAAATAACCGAAGCCGTGCCCGTAAAAGATCGTGGTGCAAATGACGGTCTGAAGGATGTAATTCGAAAAAGCCGTCCGGCCAACCGCGGCCATCCGCTCCTTTAACGCTGAAGCCCGCGAACCCCGGCACCACAGCATGACCAGTCCGGTCCAGCCCAGCGCGACGAGATAGCTTCCCCAGTAGTTGTATTGGCCTCCCAGGTAGAGCCCATACCGGATGTCCCAGTTTTTTGCGAAGTCTTGAACGACGCCGAAAATGATCATGGGAATTCCAACCAGCAGCCCCGCTCCCACAAGCGACAGGTACTGGCGGCGGCTCCACCGGGCGTGGAATGCGCCGAGCTTGAACAGCGCCATCCCAAGCAGCATCAGGCTCGAGGCTTTCCAGAAATAGAAGCCGAGGAACATCGAAGTCTCGACCTCGAGTGCGGAGGGCGCCCGGTCCGACATCTGATCGATCCAGGAGCCGCGATACGCCGCCAGCTCTTCGTTGATGGTTTGCGGGCTCGGCTGCCAGTCCTCGATGAATTCGGCTTGGATATCGGCAGGCCAGTGCGGAGCCCAGAACAATCCGAGTCCGATCGCGATCAGCGATCCAATCGTGGCGAGAGCCAGAGAGGATGCCACCAGCGTCCCCGGACTCTTGCGGCGGAAGAGATAGACGAAAAGCCCGCACATTCCATAGGTGTAAAGAATGTCGTCATGCCAGAGCAGATACGCGTGCAGAAGACCGAACAAGATCAGCCAGCCGACTCGGCGATAGTGCAGGCGCGTCGGTCCGGCCCCCGCGCTTTCCGCCTTCTGCCACATGAGGACGATGCCTGCGCCGAACAGCATGGAGAAGATCGCGATGAACTTCTGATCGGCGAGCAAATGAGAAAGGAGCCACACGAGGAAATTTGCGCCGTTCAAATCGCCATACGCCGTCGGATTGGCGAAAGTGGCGCCCACCATCGCGAACGATTGGATATTCATCACCAGGATTCCGAGCAGCGCAAATCCACGCAGCACGTCCATCGGGACAATCCGTTCTGTTTCGGCAACGGGGCCCGAGGACTCCCGGCCGCGCTCGGTCGCGGTGCCGGCTCTTTGTAATGCGATATGGCTCAACTCAGGTCTCCCTCGCCGGGTTCCCCGCCCACCGCGTGCAGGGTGGAACAGTCTCTCCCTTCATGAGAAAGGAGTCCGCGGCGAGTACCGAGCCATCCCCCATCGTCACGCCGTAGTGCACGAATGCGTTAACCCCGACCGTGCAACCGGCGCCCAGCGCGGTCGGGCCGGACTTGTAGGTTCCGTCCTCCTGCGAGTCGCACTGGATCTTGCTTTCGTGATTGAGAACGCACTCATCGCCGACAGCGGTCAGAAGCGGCTCGGAGATGTGGACGCCGTCGTCGAACACCCTCTTGCCGATGCGAACACCCATCAGCCGCCAGATCACGCTCTTGAATGGCGTGCCGTTGAAGATGTGGAAGAACTGGATCGGATGCAGCTTCCAGACGCGCTCGACCCACCAGAAATCCGGATGGTAGATGGAGCAAATGGCCGGCGGCGGCGGGCTGAGCGCTTCGAAGCAACGCGCCACCAGGGCGTAGTAGACCGCGGCGAGGACAGCGCTGAGCGCGAAGAGCGCCGCCATGACCGCGTGTGCAAGCACGTCGTAGAAAAGCTCGAGGGCGGCCAGGTCGATGAGCACGATCAGGAAGACGCCCAGCCACCGGGTGAGCAGGAAAATGCCGACGGTCCGGAGGTTGAACCGGTTCTTGGCGGCAAGGCCGCGGTGCAGCGCCTCGCCCGTTCGGAGATGGTCGAATCGGCTGTCGCGCTCGACGGAGCGTGGAATCTCGAAGGGCGGCGAGCCCAGCAAGCCCACTCCTTCGCGAACCTCGCCGTCGATCGGGACCATCACCTTGATCGCGAGCAGGCAGTTGTCGGCGGTCCTTGCACCCGCAGGGAAGTTGACGTAGTTGCCCACGAAGTTGCGCCGGCCGATCGCAGCCCGGGACACCCGGAACGAGGTGCTCGAGACCTCGTCGTTGAACACGTTCAGGCCGTCGGCGACCATCGTTCCGCTGCCGACAGAAGTGAGAAAGGGATTCGCGGTTCTCACCTCGCTGCCGAAATTCGATCCGGTCT
>WNGN01000365.1_pt1 | contig 36580 bp, 30 predicted proteins | sample 5400561 | NCBI WGS metagenome assembly WNGN01 (sample SAMN13153379, study PRJNA577476) | soil metagenome | isolation source: 115 cm soil or saprolite under Garry oak tree replicate 2 | place: USA:California | collected 2016-06-15 | reverse complement strand
AAGAGCGCAAGCCAGATCGTCGCCGAAGCACGTCAAACCATTCCGGAAATCACGGTTGCGCAAGCAAAGGAGGAGCTGGATCAGGGACAAGTCGGCCTGGTGCTTGATGTCAGGGAACCCGCTGAGTGGGAGAAGGGCCATATTCCAGGAGTGGTGCTGGCCCCACGCGGCATGCTGGAGTGGTATGCCGATTCGACAACGCCCTACGCCAAACCAGAACTCACGACCAAGCGGGACGCTCGCATCATCGTCGCGTGCGCATCGGGTGGGCGCTCGATGCTGGCAGCCGAGACACTCAAGAAGATGGGCTACACCAATGTGGTGAACATGGCTGGCGGATTCAACGAATGGAGCAAGCAAGGGTTCCCCGTCGAGTAGGAGACGGGAGGGATGGAATGACCGTTCGGTCAACACATCTGCTCGTGACCGCGATGTGAATCAGCTTTGGTTCAATATGGCAAACCTTTCTGGCAAAGGACAGAAAGGCTGAAGGTGAGACTGACGAATCCCTGGAGCAAGCCATCATGGAAGAACGTATGGGCGACGCATTCGCAGGCACGGAGCAACTCACGGTTATCGGCAGACGCCTGCACCCAGGAGGAACCGCTCCCGACTTCTGCCTGCATTACCTGGACCTGGTAGATATGGCCGTCCACACGGTTCGTCTGTGCGATTTGGCAGGGATGGTGCGCCTGCTCAACGTGGTCAACAGCCTGGAGCGACCAATCTGCCAGGTGGTGACGCGACGGTGGGAAGCGCTCTGTGCAATGTTGCCACCGGATGCGTGCATCTACACCGTCAGCATGGACCTACCCGAGGTGCAAGCACGCTGGCAGGATCGGACGGGCGTGCTGCATCAGGCGCTGTCGGCCCATCACAGCGTGCAGTTCGGTCAGGACTACGGTGTGTGGCTCAGGGAGTGGCACCAATTGCAGAGGTCGGTCGTGGTGATTGATTGCAGCGACCGCATCGTCTACGTCGAGTATGTCGTCGATCAGATGAGCGAGCCGGACTATTCCGCAGCCATACAAGCGGTCCAGCGGGCTGCAGGGCAATGATTGTCAGGATGAAGTCCATCCCTCATGAAGCACAACTCTGAGGATGACCATGAATGTAAAAGGGAGATGAAGAGAGAAGGCACTGCGGTAAAATGGCATCCTGCTATCGTCTACTTAGTGAGTAGATAGAGCATTAGTGAAGAGATAGCTCATTGTATCCGGTGCCTGTCTAAGAGAAAGTAAGCCAGGACGAAACAGACGCAGGTGATATGCTTAACCATAGAGCTTTCTACAGGAGGATATACTTTGCCACCGCAGGATATAGTCATCAATTTTGACGATTTACCAGTGAACACAGTTGTGACAAATCAGTACCATGACCGGAGCCTGGACTTTTTCGGCTTGCTTCCTGTAATCACTCAGGTTCCAGCAGGGCAGGCGCATTCGGGGCACCAGGTGGCCAATATTTCCACCTGCTTTGGCTGTGAATTCTTTGTTCCCTCTGTGACCGGGCTCTTCGCCGATACTGTCTCGCGCATCTCGGTTTTCGTCGGGATGTTCGCAAGTCCCACCCCTGTGGACCCCGCTGAAATCACGCTGAGCGCTTTCGATGTAGGGGACAACCTGATCGTACAATCAGCACCTATCACAGTGACGGCGGGCGGCGGCTTCAATACGCCACTGGCGGTTCAGTCTGCTTCGGCGAATATTGCTTCGTTTGAAATCTCCGCACGTTTGAACCTGGATGATAACAAGCAGTTAGGTGTCGATAATCTTTCATTCAAGCATCCAGAACACGCGCAGCCCGATTTCAATCTATCGAGCACGCTCTCTATTGTGCAGGTTGCGCCGGGAACTTCGGTCAGCGATCTCATCACTGTGAACCACTTCAATGGCTCACATGGTCCGATCCAGTTCACGGTGAGCGGTCTGCCCCAGGGTGTCACCGCCTCCTTTGCGCCGAATCCTACCAGCGGCAATACCGCTCTGACCCTGACAGCAGCTGCCAGTGCGCCGCTTACCACTGGCACTATACGCTCCATAACGATTATCGCGACCCCGCATGCTTCCAGCGTCGGGTCAGCCACACGGACGATTCAGGTTGGCGTCCAGGTCCAGCACAACTTCACGCTGAGCATACAGTATGCGACGATTGATCTGGCTCCCTGCATGTCGAACGCCTCGTTCACGGTGGATGTCATTCGCCGGACAAGCTTTCAGAGTCAGCAAATCGACCTGAATATCAGCGGCTTGCCACCTGGTGTTTCAGCTACGCTCAATCCCTCTTCAGTAGGCGCTCCGCCAGGGGGGGCATTCGTCAACGAGGTCATACTACAGTTGACTGTGACTGATGAGTCCTTTCCTGATGCAGATGTCACCATTAAGGGGCAAAGCGGAGGGGAGACGAACACACTGACCTTGCACCTGCATAGCATTCCAGGGCGTATTGACAACTTCACTCCGACTAGTGGGCAGACGCCACAGGAGCTTCATGCGGGCACAGAAGTGGTCATCCAAGGAGCAGGTTTCTGCCAGGGGTCGCAGGTGGCGTTTGGTAGTGATAGGATCTTTATCAACGGTCAGCAGCAGCCTCTTGCTATTGCGGTTCCCACATCGATCAGCGCGGACGGTCGCACCATCCATGTCAACGTGCCACGTCTGGCTACCGATGGCCCCTTGAGCGTCATCACTCCCAGCAGCCATACCTACGTCTCAAATGCCCAGTTCACAGTGGATAGCTACCGCAACACCGATGGATTTTCGTTCCACAACTTTGATATGAATGGAGTGAGTTTTGACGACGTTGTTGAGCTTTTTGGCTATGGTCAGACGCATATCAGCTTGTTCTGGATTCCAACACCTATACCGGATCCACTCGCTCTTCTCTTCAAGCTCATCGCCGACGCTGCCCTTGGGGGCGATGGCGCTTGCCACGGATTTGCTCTGAGCAGCCAGCGGCTCTTACATGGGGATGAGGCGTTAAGCAGCTTCCCGCGATCTGGAGACAGCGTGTGGCTGTTGAACGGACCTGGCGGCGCATCCTCCTCCCTGGAACATTCTATCCACGTCCAGCATATTACTCAGCTCAGCTCGGAATTTCTTCACTACTGGCTCGGTCAGGTAGCGAGCCATCTTGTGCTAGGCGTGCTAGGCGACGGTGGCATCATCAAGGCCCAGGTGATTCAGGCATTTACGAACAATGATCACGCGTTGGTTGCCATTCGGAATGGAACCAGCGGGCACGTCCTGGTGGCCTATGACATCGAAGACAGTGCGACCGGGCCCGGCGATTTCTACATTGATGTCTATGATCCCAACGATCAGTTTCTCATAGGTGAGAACGCGCAGGGGCAACTGCATGACGACAAGACGGAAAACAGCCGCATTCTGGTGCAGGGGAACGGGAACTGGTCGTTCCCGAACTTGGGCTGGTCGGCAGGGTTCGATAGTATCGTGGTGGTACCATATAATATCATACCCATTCAGCCGACCATTCCCACGTCGCTGTCAGGACTGATTACGGTGATTCTGGGCAGTGGAGGGAAGACAACCCAACTGGCCGATAACGCCGGCCATACGCTGCTGCTCCCGGATGGCAAGCTCAATAAAAATCCGGCAACCGTGTTACCGCAAGCCGCTCCTTTCGCGCCACTGAGCAGCGGAGCATCAGCTGATATCCACGTGCTGGAAGGCGCGGGCCCCTACATCCATACGGTACAGAGTACCGGGAACGCGCCATATACCCACACCCATCTTAGCCAGAACTTTGCCACTCGAATCGAGAATGTCAGGGGAAGTCAAGGGAGTGGAGATGAAGTCACGCTTGATCCGCAGGCATCAGGTCTCGGTTTCCGTACCTGGGAGACACACAGAAGCATTAGGGCGCATCTTCTGGCCCGTGCGCCCGATAAGGATGTGCGGACTGCCATCTTCAATACAACCAGTTTCAAAGGTCATAGCGACCACTTTGCCCTTGATCAGTCACGCGCGAATCTCACCTATACGCATGCTGGTCCCACGACTCAATACACGATCATCCTGGAGGGCACCGACCCGAAAGGGAAGCGCGTCTCCTTCGTCAGTTCACCACTGCGGATCGATGCAGATGATACGGCTACGTTCACGCCATCAGATTGGCATCACCTGGGGAGAGCCACCGTTACGCTGACAGTTATACGCAAGGATGGCTCTCATAGAGTAGAGACGCTGAAGAATAGTAAACCAGACCCGGATGATGACGATGATCACCGTGAGTAGTAACTCATTCCTAATGAATGTTGCCTAGCGTGTTAAGGTCGGGATTAAACAGGTTGTTTTTGGATAATTATCCTGGTCAAAGTAGGCCATTCTCTCCAGCAGAGAAGTAACTTTCACTGGCTTTTCGTGGGCTTCGAGAGCGAAGGAAAAAACACGGGCGGAAATCACCAGGATAATTGTGTGAAAATAACTCATTTAATATTTAATTTTCGCATTTACAGCCTGAGACCCTAGTAAAGAGAGGAGATATGAGCATGGCCACACCACATCTTATTCTGTTTGAAGACGCCGATTTTCATGGAGCACACAAGCATGTCTTTGGAACTGTCTCTTTTTTGGATGATTTCAACGACGTCACCTCATCCTTTATCATTTTTGAAGGAGCATGGGAACTCTATCTGGATGCAGACTTTAACAATCCAACAGGGGAGGTTTTTGGTCCCGGCGCATATAGCTGGGTTGGAGATTGGGGAGTTACTAATGATGCTATCTCATCAGTGAGAATTGTCGGTCCATGATGATTTTGCATGTGAAAAAGTTGTCGTTTGACACATAAATCGATTCTTACACAACCTCGATACGGACTGTAAGTGCCGATTTGGTTGCCGTAAGAGGAAGGAGTGATCCTCTCGCTTACGACAATCAGGGATACACCGATAGACCAGTAACGTTTTTTAAATTTTCCCTTACTCAACGGCCAAAGCGCGCCGGTGGTCCCAGGGCACGACCAACAGGTGAATTCTAACCCTAGGTAAGGAGGTCAGCGTGAGGAACATAGACGATATTTTCGTGAGGCCCTCCCAAAGTGTGATATCAGCATCCGCGCCTGTTCAACCCCAGAACTTCCAGCTGCTCCGCTCACACGCGGATTGGCGACGTACCTGGACTCATATCGTCGCTGGGAAGTTCTCTCGGTCTCCATATAGCGGCTTGCTCTTCTACGAACAAAGCAGTGGCTTCGCGGAGTTTTACGAGACGGACGGAGCGGGTGGTATAGCCCTCCTGCATCAGCACACGGATTGGCGAGGCTCCTGGACACAGGTGGTGGCAGGGAGTTTCGGCGGCACGGGGTTCTCTGGCTTGCTGCTCTACGATCAACAGGCTGGATTTGGAGCCTTCTACGATACCGATGGACAGGGCAACCTCATCAAGCTCGCTGAGTACGACGGCTGGCGTACCACCTGGACGCACATCATCGCTGGAAGATTCATCGAGTCCGAGAGTTCGAGTCTGCTCTTCTACGACCAGTCAGCAGGCTTTGGCGCGATCTACGCCACTAACTACGACGCCACTGACGGAGCTTTAAGCATGACGCTCCTCGCTGAGTACGACGACTGGCGTACCGGCTGGACTCATATCCTGCCAGGAGAGTTCTGGCCTCACGACCCGGTTATCACAGACTTATTCTTTTACGAAGGTTCGTCGAGATATGGCGAAACGTACGCGAGCGCTGGGGACGGGGGGATCACCTTGTTTGGTTCGCACCCGAACCTTCCAGCGGCGACAACCATCATACCAGGAGTCTTCGGCGGGTGGGGGTGGACAAATCTCCTTTTCTACGACGCCCAGTCGGGACATGGAACGTTTCAGGACTTGGACGGCAGCACGGCACGCTGGTCTTCCATCGAGGATCACAACGAGTGGCGGCGAACCTGGGACATCATCGTCCCGGGCAACTTTTGGATGGCGGATGAGGAGGACCGCCACTTCGCGGATGGAGGGTTCACGGACCTGCTGTTCTATGATCGCGGCAACGGCTACGGCGAATTCTATCTGCATGAGCCCCTGAATCCGACCTTCGTCGAGCCGTTCGCGGGGTATGTCTCCTCCGGCAGTGTATGTCCCGGAGACACCATTACGTTTCATGTCAGCAGCCAGGTCGGTCAGTACACCATAAATATATTCCGGCAAGGAGTCAGCGAGGTGCTGATGGCAAACATCTCGGAGCTTCAAGCGGCACCTTCCCCGCTGCCCATTAGCCGGACGGCATATCGGGACGGAGCGCAATGGCCCGCGGTCGCGAGCTTCACGATTCCAGAGAGCTGGCCCAGCGGCCTCTACCTGGCGCGCGTCGAGGCACCATCAATTGTTGCCGATCCGGGCGGCAACATATCGCTTGCCCGCATAGCGGCACCTGGATACAAGAGGCTCGTCGGCATTGGGCCCTCGGTACCCCCGCTCGACATTCCGTTTGTGGTGCGTGCCGCGGTGCCGGGGAACCAAGCCAGAATTCTGCTTGCAGTCTCCGACACTACCTACGAAGCGTACAACTACTGGGGCGGGCGAAGCCTCTACGGCTATGGACACGGAGGAATGCACACCTGGGCTTATCCAGCGTGGCAGACCGCGCCCAGGGTCCCTTATGCGTTTCGGGTCTCTTTCAAGAGGCCCCACACCGCCTTGGGAATTCAGAGCAAGAAATGGCAGTACTGTGAGGTGCCGTTCATCCGCTGGCTTGAGCGGCAGGCGATCCGAGTGGAGGTGTGCGCGGCCAGCGATCTCCACAAGCAGAGCGATCTTCTTAGTCACTACCGGCTGTTGGTTAACGTGGGGCATTCCGAGTACTGGTCAAAGGAGATGCGAGACAACGTGGAGGGCTTTGTGGCGAGTGGCGGGAACGTCGCCTTCTTTGCTGGCAACGTCTGCTGGTGGCAGGTCCGGTTCGAAGACGATGGCAACACGATGGTGTGCTACAAGAACAAGGACTTTGACCCGGACTATCCAGCCCGGCCAGACACTGTGACGGTGAACTGGTATGACGATCCGGTGAAACGGCCCGAGACCAGCCTGACTGGGGTTAGTTGGCTCGACCCCCGCGAGTTGCCCGACCGTGCAGAATACACCGTTCTGGACGCCGACCACTGGGTGTTCGCTAACACTGGGTTACACGACGGGAACGCCTTCGGTCTGTACGATCAATACTCGCAGACCGTCGTGGGCACCGAAACGGACAGGTATCAGGAAACCTCGCCCGCGAGCTTTCGGAAGCTAGCTAGTGTGCGTGCCCCGGATGGCAGCGAGGGTGCGACAATGGGAATTTTTGCGAATGGCGGCACCGTCTTTACGGCAGCCACCATCAACTGGGCACTGGGGCTGAGCCAGGATGACAGCTGGAACCCTATGGACCTGATCACCCGGAACGTCCTCGTCCGGCTTGGATAACAGCGTACAACGGGTGCCGTTGCGGCCTCATGTGGACTGAGGTGCTTCTGCTGCGTATGCGCCATCTCTGATACGTACCGGGCACCCGATAGTGGCTACTTCAAGGATTGGCTACTGCTTTGAGGGCCAAATAGGCCGATAACATTATCTTTTGCTTTCCTCATGGCCACTGTACACGACCATTTCTAACGTATGACAGGTTACTGGTCCACTGCCGCAATCAGCCCGGCGAGGAGCGCGGCACGTGGGGCAACGCTGCTTGCCAGCAAGTATTCCTGAGGGCTATGGTCGAGCCCACCAATAGGTCCCAGGCCATCGAGCACAGGAACGCCGTAAGTGGAGGCGTAGCTACCGTCCGAGGCGCCGCCGGTCAGTACGTGATTCACAGAAAATCCCAGCATACCAGCTATCTGCTGGGCCTGGACGGCCAGTTTCAAGCTCTCGGGAGTACGGGCCATGGGCGGCTTGAAATTGGGCTCGCTCTCAAGCGTCAACTCAACTCCTGGCACTTTTTGTCGCTGCATCAACTCCTGCCATTGTGCCTCGGTGGCAAGCTTGTCCTCGATACTCAAGAAGCGCAGGTCAAAACGCACCTGTGCCAGGTCGGGTACAACATTTGGCAGCGTGCCGCCGGAGATGACTCCCGCGTTTACAGTGACGCCTTCGCGCCACCCGTTCAGGCTTTGAAACTGCAAGGTCTGGTGAGCCAGTTCTACGATGGTATTGCGGCCCTTCTCCGGCTCGACACCCGCGTGAGCGGAGCGTCCATGAGCGGTGAGCGTATACCAGGCATTGCCCTTGCGCGCGCTCACGATATCGCCGTTTGCGCGCGCCGCCTCCAGCACTAATGCTCTCTGGCAATTTCGACATGCCTGCTGCATGATGTCTTCGCAGTGTCGTTCGTTGATCTCTTCGTCGGATACACAGAGGAAACGCAACTCGCCGAAAGAGCGATAGCCCGCAGCTAGCAGCGCCTCGACCGCGTAGACAGCGGAGAGGACACAGCCCTTCATATCGCAGGTGCCGGGACCCAGGATGGTATCGCCATCGACCAGCAGCGGCCGGGCGGCTGCAGTATCGACGGGATAAACGGTATCGATATGTCCTAGCAATAATACATTCCCACGACCATCGCCCTTCAACACGCCATAAAGATCATTGCCCCATTTTTCACGTTCTATACTCGTTGCTTCCACCCCTAGATGCTGCAGGCGCTCAGCCAGCCAGGCGGCTACGGCATCCAGGCCGAGTTTATGATAACTATATGAGTCAATTGCGCACAGTGTACGCAATTCTTCGATATATTGCGGCAAGCGCTGCCGTACATAAGCCTCTACGCTTAATACAAGGGACTCCATGATGAACTCCTCAAACTAGGGTCTCCTCCATTAGGGGGAACGAGCGGGCCACACAGTCCCCCAGACTGCGACCATAAAGGCCCACCTCTACGGGAACCGAGAGCGGGCGACCATAAAGGCCCACCCCGCGCCACTCCACCACCCTCGCCCCTACAGGAACCTCGCCCTTCGGGAACCGAATTTCCTCTGGAATGATGGAGAGCCTCAAACTAAAAAACCTTGACCCAATTTATCGCGGGGGTCGATAAGGAATTCATGGCGGCCGGTAATGAAGGCAGTGCCGCCGATCTCGGGAACAACTGCGTCGTGCGGCCCAATCTGTGCCTGGCCTACAACCCTACCGCTGAATGCACTAGCTGCCCCCAGGATACTCTCGATGATGATTTCCTGACCAGCAGCTATTTCACCTTTAGCATAATGCAGGGCGAGGCGGGCCGAGACACCGGTGCCGGTCGGAGAACGGTCCACCTCTGCACTGGCAAAAACGCAGATGTTACGGCTATGATGTGCAGGGTCTTCGGGTGGGCCAGTCAAGATCGTGCCGTAGAGAAAGCTCAAATCTTCCTCAAAGGGATGCTTCACAGGTAGAGTCGCACTTACTGCTTTTTTAATCGCCTCCCCTGCCGTCACGAGCTGTTCTACCTGTTGTGGGGTAACACTCAATCCTACATGCTCCGCGGGTAGGATAGCATAAAATGCACCACCGAAGGCGATATCTACGGTCACCTGCCCGTAAACAGGCAGGTCGAGTTTCACGTCGCGAGCATACAGGAACGATGGCACATTTAGAAACGATACACGCTGCACGTGCCCGCTATTGTCGAGATGAGCAGTGGTCCGCACCAGGCCTGCCGGAGTATCAATATTGACCGGTGTTTGCCGGTCCCGTGCCGCCAGCGCACCCGTTTCTAGTAACACGGTTACCAGCCCGATGATGCCGTGTCCGCACATGGTACTATAGCCCTCGTTATGCATGAACAACACGCCCAGGTCAGCGCCCGGCGTCACGGGCGGCGTGACTACGCAGCCATACATATTGAAGTGCCCGCGAGGTTCCCACATCAGCGCCCGGCGAATGTGATCAAGATGATCGCGCATATAGCGCCGCCGTTCCAGGATGGTCTCGCCCTGCAACTCAGGCAGCCCGCCGGTGATGACACGTAACGGTTCACCTGCCGCGTGCGCATCTATAGTCGTAATGACCATTGTACCTTCGGTATAAGGATGCTGATTCCAGTTAAGATGCATACGCTCTTGTATTTCCCTTCCTCACTGCTGTTGCATGCCTGCCTCTACCTGCAGGATCGTGATTCCAACCATGACCGATAAGCAGCCCGCGATCTGCCACACATCCAGGTGTTGTCCCAGCCAGAAGTAAGCGATGACGCCGCCAGCTACCAGCTCCAGCATGCTCACAATAGCGACGCGCGTGGCATCGATGCGGCGCAGCGAAGCCAGCACAAGGGAAAATGGGATGGCCATTCCTACGATACCTACTACAGCTATCAATAACATATGAGGTACCGTCCAGGTGCCAGCCGGAATAACCCAGGGCGGCTGCACAATCAGCCAGAACACTCCGGCTACAAACGCGCCATACGTTGTAGCGGTGAGCGCAGGCAGGTCCTGTCCAATGCGGCGGCCGACCATCAGGTACACAATAAAGGCAACGATAGAAAGTGAGGCAAAGAGCAGGCCTATGCTGTCCAGGCCAGCGAGATTATTCCGCCAGGCGCCAGTCAGCAGGACAATGCCGCCAAAGGTGAACGCCAGCGCTGTGATGACAAACGTCGAAGGCATCTTCCTGCGCCAGATTGCTCCCCCAAGCGTCATCCAGGCTGGGGCGCTGAACTGGATCACATAGGCTATGGCGAGCGGTAAGCGGCTGATCGCTACAAAGTATGTGAAGGTGACCACGGCCAGGGATAGGCCAAAGAGCACAATCCAGCCCCAGTAGCGACGTTGCAGCTTCAGCGCTTGACGTTGTCCCAGCAGCAGCACAGCCAGCAGGGAAACGCCACCGATAAGCATGCGAAATTCGACAAGCGTGACAGGTGTAATGCCCTCGTCGAAGAGCAGCCGTGAGAGATTCCCGTTGAAGCCAAAGAGTAGAGAGGAGGCTACTACCATCAGGTAACCTGCCAGGCGACGGGTAGTAACCTGCCTTTCGGAACCCATTAGAGCATGCCGCCGCAAAGACTACAGTAGCGCCGGTTTGTCTGTTCGCGCCCACAATGGGGGCAGCGTACCAGGCCCGAATCGGTCTCTGACGACGCTGAGGATGCAGGTGTGCTGCCGTTCGACTGGCTTACATTATACCCTGCAGCCCGCGGGTAACGGCCTTCGAGGATATCGTTGTATTCGCTGGTGCCGGACCAGTTAACGATCTCACGAGCGCGCACAATGGTCAAAGGATGGCTCACCCCGGCTACCAGAAACGACTTGTAAACACGGTCGAGCAGGCTGATATCTACCTCTTCGTAGAGATCGGCCTGTTTCAAAAACTCCGACGCGCTCATCTGGTCGCGTTGAAAGAGCGTTCCGCCGGCAAACTTCATCATCAACGTGAGCATTACCTGTGAATCCTGCACTGCCAGCAGCCCGGCGCGATCGGCAGTAAATTCTGATTTGCGATCCCATTCCAATAGTGCCGCTTCGATGCCCATGCCAACCAGGCGGCCTATGCCCAGAGTCATATCACTAATGATGGTAACCAGCAGGCTTATAGCGCGCGCCATCGTCTTGTAGAGCACATGTCCCGATTTGATGTGGCCGATTTCATGGGCGATTACCGCCAGCACTTCATCTTCATTCAACAGATCGAGCAGGCCAGTAGTGACGACAATGTAGGGGTGGTTATGCCCGCTTGTAAAGGCATTGGGGACAGGAGTCTGTGCGACGTAGAGTTCCGGCTCGCGCACATCGAGGATAGCGCTGGCTTCGCGCAGGAGTCCATATAACTGCGGGCATTGTGTTTTGGACACGCGGACGGTCTGGGCCACATTCTGGATATAGGCGACGCGCTCGGGGAGGAGTTCAATGAATTTACGTATGACGATATCGAGGCCGGGGACTCGCTGCAGCGCCCCCAGTGCAGCCCGGTCATAGGGATGCTGGAGGGCTACGGGGTCTAAACCAGGGAAGCGGCGCCGCGCCTTAGGCTGAGCGGTGGACATGTAGGACTCCTTCTAGTGCCCAGCGACTACAGCTCGAAATCAACCGTCACGCGGGGCAAATTTAGTTGTGCCGCCGCGCGCGCCCATGTCCGTATCGCCTGAGCCACAATTTCATTGTCACGAGGTTGTTGCAGTTTCTCACGCTGCACCACGAGTTTCGTCATCACTTGTATACGCCAGACCCCGTTCGTACGTTGCAAACCGGACGGTGTCGCCACCCGCAAAAGTGCAGCAATACGGGGAGATTGACGATTAACGACCTGGAGGATATCTGACCAATGCTCATGCAGCACACAAGTAAATTGTTCTGCAAATTCATCGTAGCGAGCACGCGGCTTCTGCTCCACGGGGTGCCTCCTCGTCTAACTCAAGGTGACTGGCATATACAGAGTATAACACATCCTGAGCGTCAATGTGCAGGGTTGCACCCACTGTTTCGGGGTATACTCTTTAGAAGGCAAACGTGACTTTATATTGACAACGAGGAGGTCATTATGGCGCTCATCGACAGCCGGTTGGTGCGTCTAGCGCAGGTACTGGTGCACTACTCTTTGCATGTTCAGCCCGGCAATCTTGTCGCCATCCATGGCGGCATAGAGGCTCTTCCCCTGCTGCGTGAGGTATATCGCGAGGTCTTGCGCGCTGGTGGATACCCCCAGTTCAACCTGGAGGTCGAGGAGGCACGCGAAATTTATTTGAAAGAAGCCAGCGACGAACAACTTGATTTTGTCTCACCGGTCACGCAACTGATCAATGAACGCTATGACTGCCTGCTCTATATTGACGCCGAAAGCAATACTCACCGGCTCTCGCGCGTGGATCCCGCACGGGCTGCGAGGCGCCGCAAAGCCCATGATGCAGTGGACACCATGTGGTCACAACGGGCTGCACAAGGGCTGATGCGCTGGTGCTATGCGCAATATCCCACACAGGCTTATGCTCAAGACGCGCACATGTCATTGGAAGACTACTGTGAGTTCGTTTTCAACGCTGGTATGCTGAACGATTCCGATCCCGTGGCATGCTGGCGGGAGATGGCCGCCCGGCAGCAGACGCTGGTAGCCTGGCTCAAGGGACGCAGGCAGGCGCACATTTTAGGGGAAGATACCGACCTTATGCTCTCCATAGAAGGTCGTCCCTTCCTGGCCTGTGATGGGCATGTCAACTTTCCCGACGGCGAAATCTATACCGGCCCAAGCGAAGACAGCGCCCGGGGAAGCATTCGTTTCACCCTGCCCTCCAGCTACGAGGGACGCGTAGTCGATGACGTCCGCCTGCATTTTGAAGATGGCCGTGTTGTCGAGGCCCATGCTGGCACCGGCGAGGATTACCTGTTGAGCATGCTCGACATCGACGCAGGAGCAAGGCGCATCGGCGAGTTCGCATTTGGCATGAACTATGGCATCCGTGAAGCTACACGCAACATTCTCTATGACGAAAAGATCGGGGGCACTATACACCTGGCACTCGGTCGCAGCTATCCTGAGTCTGGTGGGCTCAATATCTCCGCGCTCCACTGGGATATGATCTGCGACCTGCGCCAGCAGGGAGAGGTGTGGATCGATGGCGAGCTATTCTTGCAAAATGGGAGGTATATCCTGCTGGGATGAATTGTAATATTCAGCGGCTATAAGAAGAGGCTGATCCTCTCAAATTTTCCACCAGTTCCTGTGCCATCTTCTCGCTGCAGCCAGCGCTTTACGCGTCTCTGCGGTCAAAATCGTTTTGCAGCGCTCATACTCCCAGGACGTCGCATACAGGTCAACTATGCCCAGGTCGACTCCCAGTAATGGCTCGACGACGGCTACAGTGCAGTATGGAACGTATGCCAGGCTGTAGCCGCCAGCTTGCAGCATGACAAGTCTGCCATCGCAAACCTGCTCCGCCAGGCCGACCATGAGCGTAGATATCTGGCGGAAACCCTCCATGGTCATCATCATCTGGGCTAGTGGGTCGAGCCAGCTCGCGTCCTGGCCTGCCGTGACGATGATCAATTGCGGCCGGTATTGCAGGCCGAGCGGGATAACCAGTTGCTCGAATGCAGCGCGATAGCCTCTATCGCCCGTGCCAGCAGGCAGGGGGATATTGACCGTGTAGCCCGCGCCGGACCCACTGCCCACCTGCTCCAGCTCCCCGGAGAGCTTAGGATACCAGTTCTCCTGATGCAGGGAGACGAAAAGTACGCCGGGATCTTCATAGAAGGCATCCTGCGTCCCGTTGCCATGATGCACATCCCAGTCGACAATCATAATACGTTCTAGCCCAAATACGCTGCGGGCGTGGTGGGCAGCGATCACGGTATTGTTAAATATACAGAAGCCCATGGCTTGATTCCTGGTGGCATGATGCCCGGGGGGTCGCAGCAGGGCATAGGCGTTGCGCACCTCACCTTTCATCACCGCGTCAACCGCGTTCATAGAGCCACCTGCTGCATACAGGGCTGCTTCAAACGAGCCCGGGCTGAGCACCGTCTCGTCATCGACCCCACCCCATGCGCCCTTTGATGGTCCACCTGCCGCGTGAGTGCGTATGCCGGCGATATACTCGCGTGTATGGTACACTGCTATTTCATCCTCGGTCGCTGCCCGCGCGGCTATCGGCAACATCTGTGCCGTTAATCCAGAGCCGTCAAGGAATTGTTTGATGCGCTGTATGAGGTAGAGCGAGGAGGGATGGGGCTCCGGTGCGACTTCAAACGAGCCGTCGCGCATCGTGACGGTCGCCTGCACGCCGGTATCGTGTCCCAGGTAATGCTCATCGAAGACGAAGCCTGTATGGAAGGTGGGCATAAAATGTGTCCTTTCATATATGGTGAGGCTCAGAATCAATCTCTCTGGGCTATTATGAGGAAGCTGTGATTGCGAAAATCGATAAGTCCCAGCCAGCGAAGGGTTGATTGGCCTCCGCGATGAGAAAGTCAAAAAACGCTTGATTGGTCATGGGGTTATCATATCACAAGATATTGGCTCCCTCGAAGGTTTTGTCTCGTTTTTCTAGTAAGGATGGAGACCCACGGAGGAATCCGCATTGCATGCATAGTATGAACATGGTACTATAGCGACACCATGGATCAACACAATCAAAAAAACACTATCGACGAAATCGACCAGCACATCATCGAGGCGTTGCAACAAGACGGGCGGCGTCCTTTTACCAAGATTGCCGCAGACCTTAGCATATCTGAGGCCAGCGTGCGCCAGCGGGTGGCGAACCTGATCAACACGCAGGTCATGCAGATCGTAGCAATCACTAATCCTATAAAGCTGGGCTTCTCGCTGGCAAGCATGATCGGGATACGTGTTTCCGGTGACCGGCTGCTGGAGGCAGCGCAAGAGATATCAGCTTTCGAGGAGGTCATCTACCTGATCATCTGCACAGGCAGCTTCGATCTGCTGGCAGAAGTGGTTTGCCGCGATAACGATCACCTGTTGAGCTTCCTGACTGAGAAGCTGTACAAGGTGCAGGGAGTGCAGCAGGCAGAAACGTTCATGTATTTGCGGGTGTGCAAGGATACAGGAACACTTGTGAGGTTATTTCCTCGGACATTAAACTGAGGCGAGTAGCTGATGTCTACCCGGCCGCGCACAATCTCCTCCGTATTGCGCTGCAAAAAGCCTTTGTTACGAAGCTTCAGCAGCTCATCCCGATGCACCAATAAAAATGGTTCGTATTTGTAATTGGTGATCGTCCCGTTATTCCGGTAGAAATGTATGGTTTTGGGGTGTACGCCAAGTACGCGGGCCGCTTCTTTGGCACTGAACCATTCCTGGCCGCTGCGTATATCATCGGCATCTGAAGATACGCCGTAGGTTTCCACCGGCTCATGCACCACGACGCGCACACCCAAGACTTCGAGGGCATTTCGCTTTTCCTGGAAGGTGGCCTGTTCATAGCGCCCGCGCATCACATTCAGGAAGTTTAAAAAGTCCATAATCCGCTGCTGGTAGGCACCAATGACCTTATCTATGTTGCCGGAGCCGATCTCCTCCTTATAGCGCGCCAGCTCCGCTTCCTGCTTCGTAATATCTTCAGAGATGAGATTGTGCATGTAGCTGCCTGGCGCGTACTTCTCCCGTTCGCGCTTCGCTAGCTGAATGGTCGCCTCGATTTTTTGGATTTGCTCTTGGCCGGTCGTATCCTCTAGGAGCGCGCTGATGGCTGCTTCCAGCTCTTGTTCCAGCGCTGCCTGCAAGACCTCAATGCGCTTAAATAAGACGCAGCACTCCTGCCAGACGATGTCGTCGAGCGGGTTGGTTCGGATATTGGTCGCGGACGGGCAGGCAGCATACCGATTTTGCATATTCGTACAGCGGTAGAACGGATAGGATTTGTCGGTGCCTGCTTGCGTCAGCCGGCCTTTTTTCTGCGTCCGCGGCTTCATCGAACACCCGCACGTCGCGCAATAGATGTGCCCCCGGAGCAGGTAGTCTTCTTTGTTCAGGGGCAGATGGCTTTTATCCGCTTTATTGATTTTGAGCTTCGCCTGCGCCCGTTCGTAGGTGACTTGATCGATCAGCGCGGGTATGCCGCCTGGTATTTCGCGCCGGTTCGGATGCGACTCAGACTTTCGCTTGCCGTCTGGCCCGATGGTCTGCTTTTGTTTGCACACGACCAGGATACCGATGTTTTCCAAGTCCTGGAGCACCTCTCTGACGGTGGTGAACCGCCACAGGCAATACTCTAGCTTTACTTCCATATACTGCGGCGGCATGCCCTGGAATTGCTTGGCATAGGTCGGCGTCAATACCCGATCTTCCGTGAGTTTGTGCGTGATGGCCCGCAGGCTCATGTCCAGCTCTGGGTCGATAATGTAAGCGGTCTTCTCTTTGTCTGCCCATTTCCACCCATAGGGTGCCCGGCCGGTGCCGACCGGCAAGCCGACCTCGACGCGCGTCTGCCACCGCCGATTGGCATACTCGACAATCTTTTCACGCTCGCTCTCGGCGCTCCAGGCAAGGATAGAACGGATAAGCCTACCGGTGAGGGAATTGTCGATGTTTTCGCTGACGCTGACAATCTGGCCGCCGTTGCTCTCGATCTCCTCAAAGATCATGGCGGAGTGCACGAAGTTGCGGGAGAAGCGGCGCAGATCGAAGACGATAATTATGTCGGCCATGTGGTCACGAATAAACTGGCGGGCCAGGGTCAGCTTTTCGCGTAAGCTGTAGTGGATAAAGCCGCTCTTGGCTTCACGCAATACTAACACTACCTCTACATCGTGCAGGTCGGCGTATTGCTTGCACTTCTCCTCTTGATAGTCCAGGCTCTCGCCGTCCTGCTCCTGCTTGTCGGTGCTGACACGGCAGTAAATAACCGCCCGTTTGCGTGGTGTAGCCAATCATGTATCCCTTTCTGGCTGATGAACGAGTTTACTATGTATAACGAATAAGCGAGCTTACTTCACCCAAATGTGTACCGGACAGGCTACGAACCAAACAGCTAATAAAAGATGCGTGCCGGAGATTTTGACACTGGTCACGTGGTACAACGCTGGGATGTGGTAGGTAACGAATTGGCAGCGCCAGGTCACCCGAACCGCGCCGGTGATGCGTTCTGAGCATGGATAATGCAAGCCGGCGCTGCTCATGGTGAGCGCCCGTTGCGCGGTGAGCAGCGCGGTCAGCTTGTCCTGTGCGGTCGCAAACCGAACCGAGGAGCGATCGCTGCCCCCACGAAACGCTAACAAATTACGAATATAGACGCTGGAACCTTCGATCTGGTTAATGGCATTGGCCGGAATGTTGCCGGACGTGCCGGGTAAAAGCGCATGAGCGGCGACCGTCGCCAAACCGTAGCCGTTCGCGCTGCCAGCAGGCACATACACCGCTCTATCTGTTACAACCCACACATTCGCCTGACTCACCGTGGTAAAGCCTGCCGGCAATATCTGAGCGATGATCGAGCCATTGGTGATCGTGAGCACGCCCCGCGCGGTGGTAGCCGGGTAGGTTTTTACACCGGTCGGACTAACCTGAGCGACGGCGGTAAACGTTCTGGCTGGCAAGAGGACCGCCGGGACGCGGATAACCGCCCGCATCACCGGCGGCTGGTAGGGAATAAGCACGCTCATGGCAATAACGAGGCAGAGCGTACCCACTAACAGGAACGCGGGAATGAGCGAAGGCTGGGGTGCTGCTTCTGCTTCCCGGATAACATAAATATGCAGGGTCTCAGTCGGTTCGTCTTCCACCTCAAACATCGCCCGCTCCTACTGCTGCGGCTTGAACTGCGTGCCGTCGTTGAGATAGGTAAACTGCTGGTTGCCAATATGCACAATCATGTCTATTTTGCCGTCGCCGTTAACATCCTCAAATTCGGCGGTCACCGGGATTAGGCCAGGGTTGTCGCCAACAATGGTCGGGCCGCTATAGATACGGGCATGCGCCACCTGGCCGCCGGGCAGCTCAATGATGTCGACGCGGCCTCTTAAGTTCGTCAAAATAAAATGGGTGGGATGATCGGTGCTGTCGTCATGGCCTACCACTGCATCGGCCTGGGAGGTGCGGGGAAACCCATAAGTGGCGTCGAGCTGATACGCACTCCACCAGGTGCCAAGCATCTGCACCCCAGCCCAGAGCAAGAGGCTGACGATCATGCCGATGCCGATAAATACCAGCCAGTGCTTCGGCTGCTTCGGCGGCGGTTCATCATGGATGACAATCCGTTTATTCCCGCGCTGGATAACCTGCTGGCGAGGTTGTGTATAGCGGATCGCGCTGGTAGGGGGACGCTGCGTGTAATATGAGTCGTCTTCTTCGGGGTCATATTCCTGGGTTCTGCTGGCGCGCGGGGGTATGGTATTCATATGCCTCTTCCCTTTACAAAGTCTGTCGCCTCGTCAGGCGTCATTAGACCGTCCTGCACATAGAGGAGCACTTGATAGATCAGCAGCCCATCTTCGTGACAGGTACAGGTTGGGTCCCAGCAAAACGGCTTTTCAGGGGTGTGGACATCCTCAACCGGCTCAGGGTATTCATAATCGTCAGAGAACGGCATTTGATACTATCCTTTCACGCGGTCTAGGAGAATAAGACGTTTTATATAGTTTAGCCTATTTACGCGATACTGTCAAGATATTTACAGAGGTAATTTGACAATATCCTGTAAAATGCTTGTAAAACCTGTTGGGGTGGGCTATGACGACAAGCGGCGACGAGTGGCTAACAATAGACGATATTTATGAGCAATTAGATAAAAAAGTACCACGGGATACGATCAGGTCATGGATACGGTCGAAGCGATTACCGGCATATAAACCTGCCAGAACGTATTTAGTTAAGCGGGAGGATCTGGAACGGTTTTTGAGGGAGAGCCGGACGAAGCCGGATGACCCTTCTTTTTAGCCATTTTATGGCGGACATATCCGATCATCTGCTCTAGCGCCTCAATATCGCTCTGAGGCAGGGATTTTACGCCGTCTGCAACTTGGACCCGCTGCGGACCGTATTTCGTCTGAACAACAATACATCTACCCATTTAAGTATTTTCTCCATTAATCGCCAGTCTACCGGCTTTTAGTATTAAATCCGTAGCTGTAAACACCTCACGAATAGCTTTGTCAGGTGGGCGTTCGCCTTTCAGCCAGTCTTGGATGTAACCGCGACTATGGGTCGCCATTTCATCAGTCAATTGGCCTAGTTCGTTCATCGTAAGGTGCGCCGTAGCCTCGGCCTGGAACTCGAAAATACCGCGATGCGCAGAGCCGATAAGTGACATCTACTTCCAACTAGTGCTATAATGCCAGAGCAAGCATACAAATGCTGAAAATGTGAAACAGTCCATTGTCCTGAACGACCCAGTTGCCCAAACTGTACTTACCTATAGAACACGAAGGAGACGCACCCGCGATGATGGAAACGCTTCCCATGGGCACAATATTGCAGGGACACTACCGTATCGAGCGTCCTTTGGGCAGCGGGGGCTTCGGACACGTCTATTTAGGGACAGAGCTGAGAACAAATCAGCCATACGCTATTAAAGAATACCTGGTGACCGGCGCGAGTGGGCAGGCACAGCTTGAGCATGAAGCACGCGTATTGAGCCGACTACATCATCCCAGTCTCCCAGTCTTTCAAGAAGCATTTAATGAGCGTGGACGTTACTTTGTCGTGCTCAGCTACATCGATGGCAATGACCTGACGGACTACATCCGTATCATACGCCAGCGCAACGAAGTCGTTCCACTGGCGCGTATCGGGACCTGGATGCTCTCTGTCTGTGATGCCGTAATCTTCTTGCACAGCCAGCAGCCATTTGTTATTCACCGCGATATCAAGCCAGACAATGTTCGTATCACACCCAGTGGTACCGCGGTCCTGGTAGACCTGGGCAATGCGAAGGAAACGGCCGATGGGGCGCGCACGCTATTTTTCATCCGTCACCAGGGCACACCCGGTTATGCCCCGCCAGAGCAGTATCCCGGCGGAACCGGTACAGATGTTCGTTCAGACGTCTATGCACTCGGTGGCACCCTCTTCTACGCGCTTACAGGGCATGAGCCGCCAAGCGTCTCGACGCGCAATCAGTCACTTCAACAGGGCCAGCCGGATTTACCGTCGCTGAAAGAATTGCTCGCGAATAACCCGCCCGAACAGGCTGCGGACCCTGCCAGACAATTCAGGTTAGGGATCTCAAAGCCCGCCAAACCTGCGCCGCGTCATTCGCGGCACCTGGCACAGCTTGGCCAACTCCCACCTGAACTACTCGATCGTCTCAACCGCATCATATGGCGTGCCATGGCGTTGAGACCAAAGGATCGTTACCAGTCTGTCACAGAATTTAGCAATGATCTACGCAACGTCATAGCGGCGATACCTCCACAGCCTCCGCCGGAACCCGCCAGACCTGCGAACCCATACGCCACAGCACCCGATCTGCCGCTCCTTTACGAGTCAATGCAGTCTAAAAAGGAAAGTAAGGAGAAGGAACAGGCAGCTCCCGGGACACAGGCAGGTGTACCACAGACCTCGCCTCCTGCTGCAAATCCGGCACAGCCATCGTCTACTATATTTTATTGTCCCCGGTGCAATACTGTGCTAGCTCCGCAGGCAGCATACTGCCCGCGTTGTGGGCTTGCCCTATCTAACACATCAAAGGCTAATCCACCGACCACGCCGCCGACGGAACCTGGCGGCAACAGCAAAAATTCATTGCCGCAAAACAGGGCGCCTGCGCATGATATTTCGACCGACCAGACAATGATGATTACACCGCCAGCAGAACTTTTGGCGCGAGCACCCATAACTGGTGGTCCACCAATGCCTGGGCAGCCCGGCTCCCGTACACCTGTGTCTCCTGCAGCTTCACCTACTTCCCAGGGGATGCAGCGCTCAGTTTCCAGCTCACCTATACCGCCATTAGTACTTCCAGCGGCATCCCGCCAGCAGAACACGTCACATGCGAGAAATAATGGAGACCCGCCCGCGCTGCCAGCAGCACGCACATCCACACAAAGATCCGGAAGTAATATATCTCAGCCAACCTCGCGTGCTGCCAGCTTCAACATGCGCCCGCTGGTCATCATTATTATAATCGGGATCGTGGTCATAATTGCGCTTGCGCTCGTCTTATTCTTCGCAAGCAGGACAGGAACTCAATCTTCGGCTAAAACCGCTGAAGGGTATCTTTTCGAATCACGGCAAGCAGCATATGAGCAAAACATCTCTCCCGGTACCACCTTCAACAGTGCGTCTCCTGTTGTTGGGATATGGGCACGTCGCACAGGCTTTTCTCCCGCTTCTGGCAGCGCGCAGCGCGTGGCTGGAGCGCAATCTAGGCGTATGTGCAGTAATCAGCGGGATCGGCTCACGTAGTCACGGACTCCGCATCTACAGTGATGGGATTGACGCCAATGTGCTAGCACAGCAACACGAGGCTTTGCATTTGTGCGAAGACGCGGGCGAGCATGTGGGAAACGCGGAGGAATTTATCCAGAGAGGAAAAGTGGTAGGAGCTACCCTCCTCATTGAACTTACCACACTCAATCCCCAGAGCGGGCAGCCGGCCCTTAACCACATACGCGGCGCTCTCCAGGCTGGTATGGATGTCATCACGGCAAACAAAGGTCCCATAGCTTATGCTCAGGCCGAACTACAGTCCCTGGCACAACAGCACAATGTGCAATTGCGCTTTGAGTCAACAGTCATGGACGGGCTACCCATCTTTAATCTTGCACAATTCACATTGCAGGCAGCAGGCATACAGTCATTCCGCGCACTGTTGAACGCAACCAGCAGCCTCGTTCTCAATATGATCGAGCAGGGATATTCACGCGAGGAAGCAATTCAAAGGGCACAGGAACTCGGCATTGCAGAAGCTGATCCCTGGCATGACCTGGACGGCTGGGACGCTGTGATGAAGACAACCATACTCGCCAACACGCTCCTCGAAGGCAGGCTCTCTCCTCATATGGTCAAGCGCACAGGCATACGAGATCTCCCCCTCGATGATATTCGTGCTGCCGCGCTCTCCGGTTCGCCTATCCGCCTGGTCAGCAAGGCAAGTCGGAGGGGAGAAGTATTGACCGCGGAGGTAGAACCGCGTAACATTAGTACAGAAGATATTTTGTACGTGGGCAAGGGAACTTCCAGCGTCATCTCGCTTGAAACCGAAGCGATGGGGACTATCACGCTGGTCGAGCACGAAACGGCTACAATACAGACGGCTTATGGAGTACTTAGTGACCTGATCACTATTCTACAACAGCGGCGCAGGGCGCAATTATGAGGAGGCGTCATGAGCACTACGAACTCAACAGTCGATGTCATTGGCATAGGAGGAGCAGGAGGTTTCCTGGCTTCTTCACTCTATCGTGGCGGCCTGCGCCCGCGCATGCTCTCGCGTGGAGCAGCGTTACAACAACTGCGTGAAGTTGGACTGACGATTCTGACCGATGACAAACAGTATATCTACACCCCTATTAGCAGCGCGGCCCCCGACGATGTGGAACACTTTGCCCCCATCATCCTGCTGACCACTAAATCTTACGATATTCCTGCGCTGTTAGAAGAGCTTGCTCCCCGGGTGACAGCAGATACACTTCTGGTCAGCGTACAAAATGGCTTTGCCGCCTATGACGCTATTTGCAGCGCCTTCGGGCCGAGCAGGGCAGTAATGGGTGTGCTGTATGTGAGCGCACGCATCGTCTCACCGGCCGTAATTGAAGTGATCTCGGGCGTTGGACAACTATTGTTGCCAGAAACCCATCGCACTGCGCTAAAAGGGATTGTGGATGCACTGGACCTGGCTGGCGTCGAGGCAGACCTGGTAGATGACATCGAGCGCCGTATGTGGATGAAGCAACTCTTCCTGGTGCCCTTCTCCATCGTCAATGCTGAGTCACACCAGCCCATCGGCATGCTGCGCGAAGATGATAGTGCGCGTGCCCGCTGGGGCGTCATAGCCGAGGAAATCGCCGCTATAGCGCACGCATGTGGCATCACCATGCCTCTTGATGCTGCCGACGTAAGCCTGGAGGTGGCGGAGCGCTTCGACCCGCAGGCCGACTCCTCATTCGCACGCGATGTCTGGACCAATCGCCCTAACGAGGCCGAAGCGCTCTTCGGACCACTGCTGCGCCGGGCAGGTGAACATGGGATACACAGCCCGATGCTGCAAGAGGCATATGACTATTTTGTAAAGTGACTCCATCCAGGTCACGCGCGAGGGGACCGGGCACCCGCAAGGGGTGGTCCCTCGATACATCGGGGACCTACTACATTTCTCTCTCAAATGGAGCTTGACAGAGTGCTAGCCTTTGTAAGTCAGGACCCTGCCCCACAGGCTTTTGGTTCCCCAGATGCCCGAGCGCAGGCACTCAAGCTGGACAATCTGGCTATGATCGACAAAGAGGTTCACCTCCGGGCCATAGTTTTTGATATACCAGGCAAAAACTTCGGGCTCTGCCGCTTCGAACATGACCTTCTCCAGTCCTAATGTACCAATGATCTTCGCCACGGCATCGGTTCGCCACGTTTTCACATTCTCGGTGATCCCTTCCGATTCGATCATAATCATGTATGCTCCAGCCTCCAGGAAGCGCCTGGCCTGCCCGATGGCCCACTCCACGTCGCGGGTGCCTTCAGCCTCAAGCTCCTCAGCGGCACTTGCTCCGCCAGCACCAAACTGGATTCCGACCTCTGGCTTGGCCTTGAGCCCGGCCCGCTGTACCTTCTCTACCAGGCGCAGCCAGTCATCAACAGGGATTGTAATAAAGCCGCTGGATATCTCCAGGATATCAAATCCCACGTTACGACATTCCTCAATATAGTGATTGACTACCTCGGGTCCCTGAGTAAGGACATGCTCGATGAACCCGCCCGTGGAAACCAAGACATTGTGGCGATGGGCCAGCTCGATAATCTCTTTCAGGGCTTGCGGGGGCATGAGCGTAAATGATCCTCCGGCGAACTTCAGAGAATCTACGTAAGCTCCCATGGTCTCCAAAACATCATCCAGGTAGCGTTTCCCCATCGGGGTATAGTACGGGCCACGAATCTCGGTAATGCCTCGACTACGAGGCTTCTCCTCGCGCTCGTTCATATGGATGAAAGTGAATCCGCGATCGCTCATTATACGCTCCTTTTCACGTTGGCTAAAAGCTCTGTCAATTGCCGCACTTCTTTATTTTCCAATTGTTCCACGGTTTCTTCGATGGAATGACGCAGCCTCTCGTCGCTATAGGGGGCCGCGAGGCGCTCAAACTTCAACACTGCCTTTTCCCAGGACATAGGGCGAGTATAGGATCCCTCGTAATCGTGTTTCTCGATGGTGAGTACCGCATCGCCCTTGAGGAATACCTGGATACGACAAGGCATCTCCTGCGGGAAACGCTTGCTGAATTCTTCGTCGGGCCGGATTGTGACCTTGCGCAGCAGGGATTGCACGTCCTCGCGAACAATACGCTCTGGCACGTATTGCGCAGGGGTTACTTCCCCGTCAATGAGGGCGACTGCTGCCATGTATGGGAGACTATGGTCGGCCTCTTCCTTGGTACGTACCTGGTGTTTGTCACCTTCCTCTCCTCCACCAATGATGTTAAAGGACACATCAAAGATGGCGATCTCGATACGTTCGACCTGCTCCGGGCGCAGCTGGTGGGACTCTCTCAGTTCCAGGATGCCTTCGAGGGCAGATTGTGAGTGAAACTCCGCGTTGTACTTTTTGACGCTGGTGCGCCGGACTAACTCGAGATTCTCATGCTCCCAGTCAATCTCAAACGGCCCGGCAATCGTATCCATGAAACCTTTGTTGCCCTCGAAGACTTCAAGCGGGCCAGTAATGCCCCGCATTGCCAGGAAGGTTGCATGGATGGCGCCAAACACTGTATTGGGGTAGGCCAGGCCTTTCCAGTTGGAGAGACGCCCGGTGCGAGTGACGCGCAAAGCATTATTGGCAGTGCCGCTGATTGCGATGGCATTGGCAGCCTGGTCTTTATCAAGGCCTAATGCTCTGGCAGCTCCGGCGGCGGATGCATATGCACCCTGGGTGGTATGATCGAAGCCTCGAGCTCGCACGGGGGCACGCTCGGAGAGGCGGCACTGCACCTGGTAGGCTACTGCCAGGGCGGTCAAGAAGTCTTTGCCGCTTTTTCCGGCGTATTCGCCTGCTGCAAGGACCGCGCCCAGGTTGTCGCTAGGATGGCAGGTCTCCCCCCTGGCAAGAAAGCTGTCGTTGTAGTCCAGATAGCGTACAAGGGCAGCATTGTAGAAGGCCGCCCGGTCGGGAGCGGTCTTGCCCCCGCCGATCAGCGTAGCGAGGGGATTACCTCCAAAGTCCTGGAGGTGGGTTCGAAGCATTGCGAGAGGCGGTCCATCAAGCGCTCCGATGGCACACCCCAGGGCATCCAGGACGCGGATCTTGAGTTCCTGGCGGGCCTGCTGCGAAAGGTCTTCATAGCTGGCCTGCACTGCGAAGCGTGCAAGCTGCTCAACTTGGGTCATCTTTAACTCCAATCCAACGCGATGGCTAGTCGCGCTGTACATATCCCAGGTCACGTGATGTGCGCCTGGCTGCTTCACAGACCAGGGGTATATAGTGAGTACGTTGTTCGTCGCTTAAACGGGCCGAAGGGGCTACTAACGTTAATGCTCCGGCAACACGGCCTGCGGCATCGAAGACCGGGGCTGCAAGGGCAGAGACGCCTGAGACACGCTCACCGTCACTGGCTGCCCACCCGGCAGCGTGTACTTGTTCCAGCTCAGCTTGCAATCGATGGGGATCAAGGGATTGATCGCTGTCGAAATGAGCTATGCTCGCAGCTGCCAGGGCTTCGCGTTCCAGCCTGGGCAGCCAGGCAAGAAGCACTTTGCCTGCTGCTCCTCGATGCAGCGGGAGAGGCGCACCGACGCCGGCAAACGGGCGCAGATTATGGGGACTGCTGACCACCTCAATGACCATGCGCGCTGCCTCGTGCCGTATATGCAGTTCCGCGTTCTCTTCCGTCTGTTCGTTGAGCCACTTCAGATGCTGAAGTGCCTGTCGACGTACATCGATGCTATCGGCTACCAGCATTCCCAGGCGCAAAAGCATCATGCCGAGACGAAATCGCTGTCCATCCTTCATGAGTAATCCATGCTCGCTCAAGGCCTGTGCCAGGCGATAAACCGTTGGCAATGGCAGGCCTGTGCGAGTAGCTATTTCCAGTGGTGACAAGGCAAGATCGCCGCGTGAAAATACGGAAAGGATGGTCATTGCCTTATCAAGAACGCCGACTCTGGTCTCTCGCGCTTCTAGTAGTTCCATGGGTTCTTATTTCCTTAATATTCCAATATATGGAGTATTTTCTAAAATATGGATTTCTTATGAAAGAATAACATGTGCATGTTCTGATTGTCAAGGTATGGGGTTGACATCCACTCATCATGCTTCTGGCGGGCCTGCGGCCCGCTTTGGGAGAGGGAGAGGGTAGCGAGGACACCTCGCGCTCCGGCAGGAGGCTTCGCCCCCTGCACTCCCATTTATGAGTGGATCTCAGAGGAAGGGAGGGTGGCGAGGACACCTCGCCATCGAGCTATAGGTCCCGAGGTCGGTGTATGGCCAGGGTCAAGAAAGGAGCACTCATGGAAGCCAAACAATCGCCCCGTTCTGAAAGGTTTGCGCCAATTAGGAAGTTAGTACAATGGAAAACTGTAGGAATAGCAATCCTGCTGATTTGTGCATTGGCAGCCTTGGTATTAATTCTGGTTTTTCACCTGTATGTATTATTGTACTTTCTGGGTGTGATGATTGTCGGTACTCTCGCTTACGCCCTCAAGACGAGGTATTGGGGCGAAAGAATTCAACACTGGTACGAGGAAGATCAGGAGGAAGATCGACAAAACTCTCGGGATTGACTTACCCATTGGGTCAAGGTCAAGGAAAATCACTCGACTGAAATACGAAGCGTGGAAAACTGAAAGGAGTGACTAAATGCAGGCGAAAGAAACGTAGCGAGTAATTTGATGAAATAACACCTCACTCCCACATCTCCGCCAACGATTTCCGTACTCTATTCAACCACCCGGGCAGCGACGAGGCCCAGGAGAGGCGCTCCAGTACATCATCAATTAACGATTCTTCCATCCCTTCCTGTGTGAAGAAGATGTCTTCAAGTGGCCCGTTGATAATGGCAATCGGGGCTATCAACATAAGAGCATCCACAAGCACTGCCGCTTCGCTGGGAACAGGAGGATAGATGGCGCCATAGGCCTGCAAGAAAGTACGGGCACGCTCGGGCTCCAGACCACGTTTGACGAGCGGGCGCGTAAAGTTGCTATCGGGACGCCATTCCAGAGCACTGAAGTAGAAGAGACCGTAGGCCAGTTCGATGATGCGCTTTTCCCAGCGCGATGCGTCCAGGCCCAGTACTGCAGTGACCCCTTGCGGGCCAAAACGCAAGTTCAGCGCGTGATAGTCGCCATGTATGTGGAATTCTGCCAGGCCGCGCACCGAGCCAATCGCCATCATGGACGCCGGTAACACAGCTTCCCAATGCTCAACCCAGTGCGCGAGTGCTGCGACAATGGCTTCTACCCGGGTTTCTTCGGATTTGCTACGCGCCAGGTTCAGCCAACCCTGTACCAATCCTCCGGCCTGTACTTCTGCCGGCCAGTGATGCTCTGGTCCTGGATAAGCACGCGAAGCCTGGTGAAGCTGGCCCAGCATCGATCCCGCTGCGGAGACCCATTCCAGGCAATGCGGATTGGACGTGCTGAAGCGCTCGCCATCAACCAACTGTTGTAGTTCAAAGGCATCGTCACCGATGGATACCACAGGCTCGCCCCATGGGGTCAGCCACAACGGTGGAACGGGGATGCCTGACTGCCTCAAAAAGTCCTGGAAACGGTAGCGATGGTGGCTATCTTCTTCAGCCAGCCCTTCCGGGCGTTCTTTGAGGATGTAACGCTGCCCGGCGGTCTCGACCAATATATTTAATAGCCCGGTACGCGACGATTCTACAGTACCCAGGTTGCTCCACTCAGCTACGCCAAAGGCTCGCATGATCTCGTTCAGATCAAGCAGGTCCCCCGGCCCCTCTTCCAAATGTCCATCATCATGCATATATGCAGGTCTCGTGCGATGTAGAAGCCTTACGGGAATCCTGTCTGGGGGACAGTAGCAAGGCTCACACACCAACTGTTATAGCCCTTTAAGCGCCATAAATGTCGCGGCTACGCCCCCTTCACATGACGCCAAAGCGCAACAACTATTATAGCCCCTTAAGCGCCATAAATGTCGCGGCTACGCACTTGCCTTCGCTTCGCTCGGCTAAGGGGCGGATTCATCGCTCTCGTGCTTATTTTGTGAACACTCTTAATGTCTCGGCTACGCTCCTACTTGACGCCAAAGCGCACCAACCGTCAGAGCGCCTACAATTCTACCGGCAAATCGTTGCGGGTGCCCCATTCGTTCCACGAGCCATCGTAATTCGTCAGTCTGGGGAAGCCAAGCATCGCCAGGCTGAAGAGAACCGTTGTCGCTGCGACGCCCCCATTGCAGTAAGCAACAACTTGTTCCTCTGGTTTCACTCCTGCCGAGGCGAATAGCTGGGACAGTTCTTCGCTACTGCGAAAGGTGCCATCTGCCGGGTTGATCATTTCCTCGCGCGGGATATTGATGGCGCCGGGGATGTGACCGGGACGGCCATGATCGCGTACGATCTTGCCGGTGTACTGCCCGGTATCGCGTGCATCAACCAGTTTTATACCCTGCTGACCAAGGATTGCCAGTACATCTTCAGCAGTAGCACGCAACCGAGGCTGTGCTACAGGCGTAAAAGTGGCGGGAGGATAAGCAGGGATGGTATCAACCAATGGCCGGTGCTCACGCTGCCATTTGGGCAGGCCCCCGTTCAATACCACTACCAGGTCATGGCCATAATAGTTGAGCGCCCACCACAGGCGCGTGGCAAACTGCGATGCCGGGTGAGCATCGTAGGCAACGACGAGATGTTTATCACCTATCCCCAGGCGCTCCATTAAACGCGCAAAGCGCTCGGCCGGGGCAATTTGGGCTTTTACTGTCTCGCCAGGGTCAACAATATCGCTGCTCCAGTCGATATAGACTGCGCCGGGAATATGCCCCTGCTCGTACTCATCTCGCGCTCCGACGTACGAAGCCTCCTGCACTCCATCATGCTCTACCGTACGCACATAGCCACGCATGTCCACAATACGCACGTGTGGATCATGCAAATGCTCAGCCAGCCAGGATGTTTCCACCAGAAAGCGACTGCGTTCCATATTGATACCTCACTATTGTTCTGCTGCGAGTTACAGCAGTCGGAGCCAGCTCACGAAAACAGCCCCGCCGCCTCTGGATTATTTGTGCTGACAAAATGGGCGGGCGCACCAAACAGATTCATTGGCGTCACCTTCTCAATGGTCATTGACGCGTTGGGTGTTTGCGTAGTCACGTAGCGCTGCACAATCAACCCCAGGGGGCGGGCGAGAATCAGCGCGGCTGTCGATGCCAGGATTACGTTATTCAGAGTATTATACGGACGGCGCATTCTGGCTACCGCCATGGCAGAGAGGCCCGTCAGCATACCGGACACTGCCAGGTTGGTACCGCAGCGTTCGTGAATCGCCAGTTCGGGCGTGGTTGTGCGCAGCAATGTCAATGCTTCCTGCGCCGCGGGGAGAATAGCTCCGGCCGGCACATCTCCAAAGACAAAGAAGCCAGCAGCAAAGGAGATGCCAGCAAGGCGCACGTCTGGAAACTTCCTACTCAACAAGACAATCGTAGCGTGCTCGAGCGCGTGATTCTGCTTCACAGCGCCACCCAGCAACACTTGTTGTACAACCTGTACCAAGGGATTAATGGAACTCACCATACTTCGGCGCGGAGACCCCGCGTTCACGCGCGGGGAGGAAGCGCCGCTCCTTTCTTGCGCTAGCCCCTTGCGGGGAGCGTTTTTCTGTGCAGAACGCTCAAAACTGCGCCCGTAAGGGCCTGTGTGACGGGTAGATTGCTCTACCGCTCCTCTCGACAAGGTTATGACGCGGTTTGTGTGTAGAGAGCACTGCTCTAACCCCGCTACTGCTGTTTAACCCTCCACCGTAGCAGTCAGAACTGAGGAAGCATCCTGACGTACCTATGTATTCGCGTCTAACATAGCCCGATAGCTACCAAGGTAACCCTGGCTGAGCCTGGACAGGATAGTGAACGTGCCAGCCTGGGCGAATCTGCCCAACAGGTACACGTCTTAGCGTTCGCTAGGGGCTTGCCCCTAGCTTCAGCTATAGGGTTCCTGACCGGACAATCCTTCCTAAATGTATAGTAAACCCTTTGTGCAAGTTTCCCTGAACGGGGTCTAGGGATGCTGTCCCTGGCAGGTCTGAGGTGTCCCCAGCCTCTTCCTTTCTCCCGCCGCCACAGGCAGCAGAAATAACTTGCACATAGCGTTAGTTAGCTTACCTATAGGCGATATTAAAGAGAACTACTTCATCGCCAAAATTTATAACGTCACCGTCTCTTAATGTCACCTGCTGATAAATCCGTACATTGTTCACCATCGTCCCGTTAGCGCTGCCCAAATCTATTAAGAACCACTGGCCATTGTCGAACCAGAGGCGCGCATGGCGACGGGAGACTGTGCGTCCCGAGATGATCAAGTCATTGCCATTCGTGCGCCCGATAGTCGTCACTACCTGGTGAAAGAGGTAGGAGCGACCGGCCATCTGCCCGTTCTGGATGGTTAGACGAGCCAGCACGAGACGACCATTCGGCCCCATGTAAAGGTCAGAAGCTGCAGCCCTATCAGACAGATCATAGCCACAGGTGGTACAGAACATGCGAGAGCTGGGATTGGCGGCACTGCAGCGGAAACACGTCAACGTCACCAGTTGATTCTGGGAACCCAGATCTCGGGAAGGAGAGAACAACCCCTGTCCTCCTAAAGACCCCGACTGAGGCGGCAGGTCGGGCTGCAGAACAGGGGCTGCAGGCCACATAGGGCGCGACGAATCCAGCAGCACACTCTTCAAGGCCACCGTTACGGCATCCATCGTTTGATAGCGGTCCTGCGGAGATTTAGCCGTCATTTTTACTACTATTTGCTCAAGCTGCGGCGGTATACCGACTATGCGTAACTGCTGCACCGGTAATGGCTCGTTCAGTTGTTTTACCGTGATGCTCACCGGGCTATCCGCATTAAAGGGCACCCGGCCGGTCAAGCAATGAAACAATACAATGCCCAATGAATAAATATCGCTGCGGCGGTCCACCGCCTGCCCCGTTCCCTGTTCCGGGGACATGTACTGTGGCGTACCGATGCCCGTCCCGACTCGCGTGAGGTTTGTTGTTCCTTCGAGCATCTTCGCGATGCCGAAGTCGGAGATCAAGAGATGCCCGTCTTTGCGCAGCAACATATTGGCGGGCTTCACGTCGCGATGTATAATGCCGTTGCTATGAGCGCATAGCAGCCCATCAGCGGCCTGGATCATAAAGTCCACGGCTTCCGCTATAGGAATCGCTCGCCCGCCCTTTAAGCGATCTTTTAGCGTCCCGCCCTCGACGTACTCCATGACAATATAGGTGATGCCATCTTGCTCACCAAACTCATGAATGGTGACAATATTGGCATGTGATAGCCTTGCAACAGCCTTGGCTTCCTGCACAAAACGCTTCAAAAATACCGGATCGCGCGCGTGATATGCCGGGAGCACTTTGATGGCAACATAGCGATCAAGTGTAGGTTGATAGGCCTTGAAAACGGTCGCCATTCCGCCCGCGCCAATTCGCTCCACGATACGGAACTGGCCCAGTGATTTGCCAACCAACATATTCAGATCTTCATTGTTCATCGCTTGCATACCAAGACGGCTCCTCTAAACCTCCGGACAGCCACGATGTTTCGTCACACGGCACCCTATCCAAATGGACAGGTATGCTCGTTCAGCCCGCATTTGACACCTTTTGTCCGTAAGGAATGACTCCTCTGTTTCTGCCACGAATACAATCGTGTAGAACCCTGTCTCTTTGCAGGGGTGGGCCAAGAGAGTCTTCTAGTGAATTGGGCATTTCTGCCAATCTAGATTATACAGGTTGCAGCTTTCCCTGTCGAGAGGCAGCGTTACCCCTCTAGCAATAGCGTTTCCGGGTCTTCTACCAACTCTTTGATGCGCACGAGAAACTGCACGGCCTCGCGACCATCCACAATGCGGTGATCATAGGAGAGCGCCACGTACATCATCGGTCGAATCACAACCTGGCCACTGAGGGCTACGGGCCGCTGCTCAATCTTGTGCATACCCAGGATACCCACCTGTGGCGCATTCAGAATCGGGGTAGACATGAGGGAGCCAAAAATGCCGCCATTGGTAATAGTGAACGTACCACCTTGAAGGTCAGTGAGCGAGAGCTTGTTCTCCCTGGCCCGTGTCGCCAGGTCCGCGATTCCCCGTTCAATTTCGGCAAAACTCTTGCGGTCAGCATCACGCAGCACCGGCACTACCAATCCCTCTTCGGCACCAACGGCGATACCGATGTCATAGTAATGCTTCAAAATCATATCGTTGCCCCGGATCTCAGCATTCAGGTGCGGAAAAGCCTTCAACGCTCCGACGACCGCCCTGGTAAAAAACGACATGAAACCGAGGGACACGTTATGGCGCTCTTTGAAAGACTCTTTCCGCCTGCTGCGGACCTCCATGACTGCACTCATATCGATTTCATTGAAGGTTGTGAGCATGGCCGCGCTATGCTGAGCCTCGACCAGGCGCTGGGCAATGGTCTGCCGGCGGCGCGATAGCGGGACTCTCTCCTCACGGCCGCCGGCTGCTTGAGGCAGAGGAGCAGGCGTGGGGGTCGGAACAGGTACACTTGCAGTTTGCGCGACGGGGGAGGACTGGGGAGTCATTGGAGCCAATGCCGGGGTCTCTGGCGCGGGGGCTTTTTGCGTGCTCGCATTCTGCTCCAGGTAGTTGATCACATCATCTCTGGTCACCCGCCCGTGCTGACTGCCGCTCTTCACCTGTGAAATGTCTATGTTGTGTTCCTCTGCAATCCTGCGCGCCAGGGGGGATGGCGGTCTCTGTCCATCAATGGATGTTGGCGCGGGTAGTGGACCACTGGCACGCGCCTGGACAGGTTCGCGATGTTGTTCGCTGGTAGTTTGTGCCGGTTGCTGCTGTGCGGCAATTGCCGCGCTACTCTTAGCTGTAGATACCCCGCTACCTTCACCAATCAGCCCCAGTACATCACCTACAGCGACTACGTCTCCTTCCTTTTTATCGACCCGCTGCAGCACGCCACTCTGCTCCGCGTTTACTTCGACGTTTACCTTATCCGTCTCAAGTTCTACCAGTACATCACCCTGCTGGACAGCATCACCTTCATGTTTGAGCCACTTTGCAATCACGGCATCTACTATGGATTCGCCCAATGCTGGTACACGAATTTCGGTGGACATGTTTGCCTACCTTTCAAAACGCATTAATATTTGTTAAGTCGCCCCGTGCCACCCCAGGGCGAGGCAAGCCTCGCCCCTACTCGGTACAGGCCCAGCCTATTGTTTTGCAGGCGCAGAGGCGGGCTTATGGCCTACAGGAGAACGCAGCGCCTCCGTGATAATCTGCTCCTGCTCGGCCCGGTACAAATCAGACAATCCCGTAGCGGGGCTGGAGCGCTCAGGCCGGCTAATTACCTCCACTTCGATAGCGCTGTCCACAAGCGACGCCAGGTGAGGCGAAACGTAACTCCATGCCCCCATGTTACGCGGCTCCTCCTGCACCCAGGCAATCTCGCGCACATGTGGATAATTGGCAAACACCTTCTTCAGCTCTTCAGCAGGGAAAGGATAGAGCAGTTCCAATCGCAGTATCGCCACATCTTCGGCATGTGCGCGGCTTGCATGTGAGAGCATATCTACCGCTAATTTACCGGTACACAGCACCAGGCGCCGGACTGAGCCGGCACGGGTAAGCGCTGACTGGTCGTCGATGACTGGCAGAAAGGTTCCATGCGCTAAGTCTTGCAGCCTGGCTGTGGCAAACGGATGGCGCAACAGGCTCTTCGGTGACATGATCACCAGTGGACGTGGGTTGTGCTGCAACCCGAAGGCCTGTTGCCTCAGCAGGTGAAAGTACTGGGCTGCGGTAGAGCAATCGGCCACGCGCCAGTTGTTGCCAGCGGCGAGTTGGAGATAGCGTTCCAGGCGCGCACTCGAATGTTCGGGCCCCTGCCCTTCGTAGCCATGCGGCAATAGTAACACCAGGGCAGACTGCTGCCGCCATTTTGCCCGGGCGGATGAGATAAACTGGTCAATGATCACCTGGGCTACATTGGCGAAATCGCCATACTGCGCCTCCCACAGCACGAGTGCATCTGGCGCCTGTACGCTATAGCCGTACTCAAAGCCAAGCGCAGCCGATTCAGAAAGCGGGCTATTGAAGATCGCAAAGGACGCGCGAGCCGCCGAGAGATGCTGCAAGGGGATATACTTCTCTCCGCTCTGCTGATCGTGCAGCACTGCGTGACGGTGACTGAACGTACCCCGTTCGCTATCCTGTCCTGTCAGGCGAATCGGCGTCCCATCCGCGAGAATTGAGGCAAAAGCCAGCGCCTCGGCCTGCCCCCAATCGATGCCTCCTTCTGGACCCAGCGTCGTCGCACGCCGCTGCAGCAGGCGCGTCAACTTGCGATTGGGAGTGAATCCTTGCGGCCAGGTGAGTAGTTCCTGGTTGAAGACCATCAATTGCTGCTCCGCTACAGGGGGCGGCGTCTCAACTTCATCGTAGCGTCCATTCAATCCGTCCGGCTCTTCTTGCTCAACACGCTGTAGTGCCTCATCGGCTTCGCGTTTCGCCTGCTCCAACACAGCAAATGCTTCCTTCACCATAGCATCTGCTTCTTCTCGCGAAATGATGCCCCTACTTTCGAGGTACCGAGCATAGAGTTCTCGCACAGTGGGATGCGAAGAGATGGTCTCGTACATCTGCGGCTGCGTAAAAGCGGGTTCATCGCCTTCGTTGTGTCCCCAGCGGCGATAGCCTACCAGGTCAATCAAGATATCCTTGCGAAACTGGTCGCGGTACGCCTGGGCCAACTTCACGGCTGTCAGAGCAGCATCGGGATCATCGGCATTCACATGGATGATCGGTATCTCAAATCCCTTGGCCAGGTCGCTTGCAAAGTGGGTCGAGCGACTATCCTGAGGTTCAGTAGTAAAGCCGAGCTGGTTATCCACAACAATATGAAGGGTGCCGCCCACATAGTAGCCCTGGAGGTTCCATAGATTCAGCGTTTCGGCGACAATACCTTCGCCTGGAAAGGCAGCATCACCATGAATCAGGATGGGCAAGGCCCGGTCCACGTCCTGTTCTGGATCTCCAGGCTTATTGCGCGTTTCCTGCAAAGCCCGCGTCATGCCTTCAACGACAGGGTTGACAAATTCGAGATGGCTCGGGTTGGGGGAAAGGATAATCTTCAGCTCAATGGAGTGGCCTTCCCCCAGAATATGTTCAGCGCCCAGGTGATACTTGACATCGCCGGTCCAGCCAAAGCCAAAACTGTCGGTGAGTGGAACGCCCTCTTCGCGCTTTGGATGTCCAAATTCGGCGAGGATCGCCTGATAAGGCTTCTCAAGCACATGGGCCAGTACATTCAAACGGCCGCGATGGGCCATGCCGATGATGACTTTCCCGGTGCCAGACTCGACAGCGCCACTAATGATCTCGTCGAGCATCGGCACCAGCACGTCGGTCCCTTCAAGCGAGAAGCGCTTTTGTCCCGGGTAGGTCTGATGCAGGTAGCGTTCAAACGCTTCAACCTGCGTCAAGCGCTGCAACAGTTTTCGACTGACGCCGGGGCTCGGAGTCACGCGATACAGGTTCAGACCAACAGCGTCACGCAGCCAGCGGCGCTCAACAGGGCTCTTGACCTGGTCAAACTCGTAGCTAATAGTACCCGAATACATGGCACTCAGGGCGGTAATAGCCTCAAGCGCGTTATTGACGCCTTCAGCAGCATGCCCCCCGATAACGCCCGGAGGCAGCTGGGCCAGGTCTTCATCACTGATGCCATGCGTTTCTTTCAGAAGCGCTGGATCACCTAGAGGCGCGCTCCCAAGGGGGTCGAGATGGGCACCCAGGTGTCCACGCTCGCGAATAGCGTGCGCAAGCGACGAAGCCGCCATAATATGTGAAAC